>ODAI011828362.1_pt1 | contig 145928 bp, 107 predicted proteins | sample 1539321 | NCBI WGS metagenome assembly ODAI01 (sample SAMN02144231, study PRJEB22623) | gut metagenome | biome: sheep rumen | host: Ovis aries | place: New Zealand
AGAAGAATTGAAAATGAAAATTTAATAGATGCTTCTAAAGCAGTAATTAATAATATTCTTAACTCTGATAGAATGTCAGACTTTAAGAATGATCATTCTAATATTCCAGATAATATTCAACCTTCTAATGGAATCACATTAGATCCATCAATGCATCAGCTTACTCCTGAATCAATTAAAGCTATTAGTGCAACTCGTTCAAATAGTGTTGGTAAGAACGGTGAATATCTGTATGCAAAACGTGATCATTTTGCATTTGATCCAAATGATGATTTATCAAAGTATCAAACAGATGGACAAAAAAAGTTTGCTGGATCATCATCGCCTTTATACACAAATACTGAAGAAGGTGCTAAACGCATTTCTGAAATGGGTGCTGTGTATAATGAACTAATTGAGCATGGTGGTAAACGATCACGTGCACTAACACCTATTGATGCGTTTACAAGATTAGATGATCCACGAGATGCTCGTTATGCAACTCTATATGCATATAATAGAACCAGATTACCAATAGCAGATCTTGAATGGAGAAAAGGTTTTAGACATGTATTCATTACACGACCTGAGTGTTTCATTCTCGGATCAGGAAATCAATTATCTGAACAATGTCAAGCTGATGAAACATTCTATACTGCATATACCAGAGTGCCACACATTCTATATCTGTTGTCACCGTCATATATTACATGCACTGATCCAAATAATCCAAGATATAAAGATAACTTCAATTATCTATTATCAAATAGATTGATGACTTTCACAACATCTGGTGTTGAATTATCAACTGTTTCTGGTATTCAAAAATCAACGGTTGGTTCAACTGTTACACCAGGTTCTTGGATAACTTCTGATTTTAGTTCTGAACTTAGTCTTACATTTCGTGAAACAAAATATCTCGATGTTTATGAATGTATCAGATTATGGATTCGATATATTAATAAAATCTACAGTGGTACATTTGCTTCATCATTTTCTGCAGAATATAATATTCATAACTCATTTGGTACTTATATGCCAGCTGATACTTCGATGAAAGGTGCTTATACAGCAATTGGTGATAAACGACATTTACATCCTTATGATAGAGCACTTGATTATTGTTGTACAATATTTGATATTGTCACTAATGAAGCTGGTACAAAGATTCTGTATTGGTGTAAATATGTTGGAGCATATCCAACTGGTGCAAGTCTTGAAGGTTTAACTGATAATGCAAATGCAGCAATAACAGGTGAACAAACTTGTGTCGCTAAATTCCATTATCAAGGTAAGGAAGAATACAAAAATAAATCACTTGTTGAGTTTAATTATAACGCTGGAATTGTTAATGAAAATGGAACACCAAATAATTGTTCTCGAACATTTTCTTTACCATATTTATTGCGTGATAATTATAATCCTGGACATGGTATCCCAAGTACAGCATATAATGGTGCTGCTGGAATGTTTACTGGTAGACCGTATATTGCTTTAACAACTGAGAGATCAATAATGCCTGATACTGATCCAAAAAATGAAAATAATAAAGTAATCATGGCACCAAATACTGTATTGATTCCACAATTAAGATTCTTAACACTTGAAGATATGACTGCTAATATTATGAATTCTGGAATCACTAACGATGTTTCTGAACGTGTAAACAATCTTGAGAGAGCTGCCATGGCTGGAGCAGGTGTTGAAGATACTGGATCTGCTCCTTTTGAACCAAAAATGGGAATATACGGTGATAATACTGATTCTGGTAATACAAGCGATCTTATGAAAGCTGCTATGAATGGTGCTGGTATCAATCTTGAACAATCTGCAATGGAAGGTGCTGGTGGTACAATTGATCTTGAACAAGCAGCTATGAATGGTGCTGGTGTTTGAGATAATTGATCTGATTATTTTAACCAAGATTGGAATATATGATAATGAAAGTGGTGATGAAGTATGGGTGAAGTAAACCAAAATATTTTAAATGGTTTACTGGATGAAATGCTTGATAAAGAGGAAGTTAAGGTTGATGATACTGATGAGATTAAGGATACATTAAATAATATTCTCAAAACATATCATCTTAGAACTGATCTTTCATTTGTTGAAAAGATTGCAACAATGAAGTTTCATAATAATAAAGGTGAAGAAGTTTCAATTGAATCTATGCCTCAAGAACTTCAAGATGCAGCATTTCTTCCAGTAAATACAATTGCTGATATTGCATTAAGACAAGATCTTGATTTGATTATTTCACAATTGCCGGAATGGTATAATGCAATTCAAATTACACGTGATGCTGTATGTGAAGCTGATGTTGTTGATGGAAAATTATCCAGAACTATTAAGTTTGATAGGACACAACTTGATCAACATACTAAGTCTTCATCATTGTCGAAGATTGAGAAAATGGAAGCAAAGCATGATTTACACCATATTATCAAAAATCATGTTGTGTTTAATACATTGCTTTATGGTGAATCTTATGTTTATACAATTCCAAATGCCAAGGTATTCTCAGACTTATATCAATATAGACTGAATAAGAATTCAAAAGATAGATCTAATAATGTTGCAAACATGTTTGAAATTTCATCAACCATGAAAGGATATGGTTATGGTGAACATGCTATTGAAATTAGTCTTAATGACACAATCATTCAAGAACAATCACCGTATAATCGTAATAAAGAAAAACACTTTGGTGTATTCACAGAACAAGAATGCATTGATCTGAATCCGATGTATCATGGTACTATTCAGAATCCAGATGGTACTGAGAATACAAAGATGACTAAGGAATATGACGAACAGTTTGAAGCATATATGAGAGAAATTGGTGATAATATTTCATATATTGAAGATGATATTGCATTACCAGTTCTTGAACAAAGTGGTCATGACTTAATCGAAGCATATAAAGTTAAATATGCTGATGAGATCGAAAAACATAAGACCGAAGATCCGGAAACATTCTTTGAAGAAGTTGTAAATAATGAAGTTGATGATTCTAATCTTTCTGATTTTGATAAACATTTCTCAAGAATCGAAGGTTGTTATATCAGAATCATTCCAGCAACAAAGTTAATTCCAATAAGAATTGATAGAACAGTTATTGGATATTATTATATCTCAGATCAGACTCGTACTGAAAAGAGTGGTGAAAGAAAGAATTCTGGATTGGGTGGTTATACTTTAAGAAGTCCATCACTTGGATATGATACATTCTCGCCAGATCAGATGTTCTGTAATAGACTTGCAACAAAGATCATTAATAACTTCGATCTTAAATTCATGAGAGATAATGCAGCATTACATGATCAAATTGTTGCAATTCTCCAAGCTCATAAATTTAATGAATCATTATTACGTTTCATCTTCATTCCAGCTGAACACATTTGTCAGTTTACAATTAACAAAGATGGTGTTGGTTGTGGACATTCTATGATGGAAGCTGGTCTTGTTGCAGCAAGAATGTATATGTTTTTAAAGATGTATTCACTTCTTTATCAAATCAATAACTCTCAGATTCGTGTATATAATCTAAGATTGAGTGGTATTGATAAGAACTATAAGCAATTTGTTCAAGAAACAATGCGTAAGTTCACTGCACGTCGAGTAACTGTTAATGATGTATTCAATTACCGTAATTCTATTAATAAGGTAAGTGGTGGTTCTGAACTTGTAATGCCATTAGGTACAAGTGGAGAAGCACCAATCCAAGTTAGTAGTATTGATGCATCAGATGCTCCAATTAATAATGATTTGTTAGATGCAATTAAATCTGAAGCAATTAATTCAACTCCTGTTCCTGCATTGTTATTGACTAATGGTGCTGTATCAGAAATTGAATTTGCAAAAGAAACTGAATTGGCAAATACTAAATTCAATTCATTTGTCAGTGGTGTTAAGCTTGAACTTAATACAGATGTTACAAAGTTTTATAAGAAACTTGCACGTTGGGAAACTGATATTGATCCAGAATTGATTGAGGATATGTCATTTGCATTCCACATTTCAACATCTAAAACGTTAAATGTTACATCAGAAAAGATTAACAACTTCGAAGCAATGTGGGATCTTGCAATGAAGACGTTCTTAACGAAAGAAGAAAGACAGCTTCCAGATGGAGATGAGGGAGATACACCAGTTGCACGTGCATTCAAACGTAAACTTCTCCAAGAATATCTTCCAGAAATTGATGTTGAACGCTTTGAGCAATTACTTTCAGATGCACGTGATGAAGCAAATCAACAAAAACTTGGTGAAGTTAATAAGAATCAGAATCTTATCGATGATAGTGTACCAGATGCTGATGAAGGGATGATCTAATATGTCAGATGAAATGAGAGTTGAAAAGACTTCCACTGGTGCTATTATATATCATCCAACGTTGGAAGTTAAACGTAAAGCTTTACAATATTTTTCATTACCAGATCCGCAGCGTGAATATTTTATATATTCTGGAACTGATATCAATAGAAAACCTTTATTTGGTAAAGAACATGATGTATTGTATATTACTTCTGGATTCTTAAGATTGAATGATCCTGTAATTGAACAATTACGATTAAAGACAATTCGTAAAGCTCCATCAGATGGTGATTCAATTGAATTAACAATGAATCGTGAACCACGTTCACAACTTCAACGTGATTGTATTCAGAAGATGCTTGAAACAGATAGTAGTAAATTGACAATTGAGTTGAAACCTGGTACTGGTAAAGAACAACCATATTCAACACTTATTCCAACACCACGTGGTTATGTTCCTATGGGTAAACTTAATGTTGATGATAAGGTATTTGGTAGAGATGGAAAACCAACCACTATTACTGAGATATTTGAACAAGGTGAAAAGGATGTATATAAGATTACATTCGAAGATAACCGTGCTGCAATGTGTGGTTATGAACATTTATGGAATGTTAAACTTAATAACCAAGGTGATTGGATAACAATTACAACATCTGAGTGTATTGATTATATCAACAAAGGAATTGATTTATACATTCCACTTTGTGATCCTGTTGAATATCCATCAAACAAAGTCAATACAATTAAGAAGAAACTTGATTTTATATTATCACTTGATCATGATCATGTTAATGAAATTCATATGAATGAAGATGGTTCTGATAAAAAATTAATGGAAGAGATCGCATTACCAATCTTATATTCATTAGGATATTCTGCATATATTGATGGTAATATCTTATATTATTCAAAACCTGAATCATTAAAGATTACTGGTATTGAATTCTCCCATAGAGAAGAATGTAGATGTATCATGGTTGATAATGATGAACATCTTTATCTTACTGAAGATTATATTGTAACACATAATACATTTATTGCATTATATGTTATATCAAAACTTGGTAAGAAACCATTGATCATTGCACCAACTACTCTACTCAAGAATCAATGGATTGAAAACTTCACTGATCTTGGTGTTGATGTTTCTGATATTGCAACAAGAATTCATGATGCTCCAAATAAGAAAGTTTGTGTTGTTACAATTTCAGCAATTGAAAATGAATTACGTAAAGATTGGGAAAGATTGATGGATACAATCCAACGATCAAACTTCGGTATTCACATTACAGATGAAGCACATCTTCATTTAAAAGGTGTATTAAAGTTTGATGCAATCTGTAATATCAAACGTAATTTCTATTTATCAGCAACACTCGGTAGATCTGATGAAGATGAAGATGATGTTCTAAACAGAGCATTATCAGATGCTGATAGATTTATTGGTAATAAACAATATGAAGAGTATCAAGATGAATACATCAATGTCTATTTGCAAGATATTTACTATAATGCATCACGTGAAATTTGTGATGAACATTTTAGATATGGTAAGAAGGGTCTTATATCAGCAACATATTATCGTATGTTGATGGATTATAGACATGGAATCCCATTCTATAGAAATGCAATTCACATGGTTAAAGTTGCAGAAAAGATTAAAGTTCAAGGTAAAGTCTTATTGCTTTTACCATTGCTTGATGCTATCGAAGCTATTAAGGAAGAGATGAAAAAAGATCCATACTTCAATCAATTCTCAATTGCAAGTGTTGATGGTAGTATGCCATTACCTGTTAGACAACAAGCATTGGAAAATGATATTATCTTATCAACTACAATGTCTATGGGTACTGGTGTTGATGTATCTAATCTTGGAGCAGTTGTAAACTTTGATCAAAAGTCATCACTTATCATTCTTGAACAGATCGTTGGTAGATTACGTAACAGAGGATTTCAAACATACTACATCGATGTTTGTGATCATGTTAAGTATGCAAGAGCATTTGAGAACTGGGGAATGAAGCGCCGCAGATACATGCCATACTTCCCAGGAGTATCACCTAAGATGAAAATGTTACCAAGGATCATGTGTTGATTTTTCTTGTAATCCAAATACAAGTTATTAATCTATTCAAGTAATGATTCACTTCTGTTGTGATCTTCATTTCATAATGTCCTCCTATGATAAAAGGTGCACCTGGGCATAGTGTACCTTTAAACTTATTTGAATGGATGTTTACATTTGTAAAGGAGGCCCACATGGGCCTCCTTTATAATGTTCTATTATTTTTATATTTCATATTTATATTGTTGATATGTTACGACAGTAACAAATTCAAACTGAGCACTGTGAAATTTACGGAGTGGAATTCTCCGTATGAAAGGAAGTGATAGATATGGGTGAAATCTATATCCCTGACACCAATGGTGTCATTGTTATTTGCGACTAATCGCGAATAATTAAAAACAAACCAACAAAAATCTTCGCAAACGTATCACAGTGTTCGGTTTGAATTAAAAATCTGTACAAGAAAGGAGGGTTCATATGAACCTTTTCAACACATCCATCACCGAGGCGGATCTTATCCGCCAGATTGTCGACAACGGCTCGTTTGCCAATATGTCGGCAATTACGATGTATCACTCACCAGAGTGTGTGGAGGCAACATTTCTCTACCACCATGGTGAGAGAAACACAAATCATAAGACCGTTCTCACTATGACGCCTGATATCATCGATATCTGGCGCTATAATGAGCGCGGTGAAGAAATCCACCATGAGTATTACTTCGATAATGGAGATAATACGATTGGTGGCAAAATCAGTATCAATTCTCGCGAATTCGCGGGTGATGCTGATTGCAGCATAATCGCAGTAATCCAGGAATGCTTCGGCATCAACTGGAAGGATGTCGAGGACATTTCATCCGAGACGGTTGAGAGAAATCTCGATCGTCTCAAGAGACTGGCACAGGAGGTGAAGGACGGCACTTATCGTTCATTCGAAGATAAGATCGCCGACATGATAGATGCGATTAGCTCTGATGCCGATGATGATTGGGATTCCGATCAGATTACGGAATCCTGATTAAAACATATGTGGCCCGGGGACATCCCCGGGCCCACTGCTGTTAGTATTTTTTTACATAAAATTGTTAACACTTTGGAAGAATGCAATATCAGAACCAGATATTGTTTCCAACTGTTGATGCTGATTATGTATGTTACGATTGTTATATTGCTTTCTTGAATAACCATATGGATCAACACCAGTTTGCTTATCAAATCCATTTCCATTTCCAGTAATCAAATCAGCAAGTAATTGATTCTCAAATGCATCTGGATTATCATATGGAATAACGTTATTAACAACATCTTCAGCAATTGAATTATCATATTCTTGTGCAATTCTAAAAGCTTTTTCATATGTACAGAGTTTAATATCAATACCAAATCTTGTTAAGTCATAACCATATGTGAGAACATACAATACATGACAATATGCCATTACAACATCATCATGTGCTCCTCTATCAGCTTGAATCTTACCACGAATCATTGTAAGATTTGTGATATCACGAACAAGTTCCTTTGAATAAATAAGGTGACGATAATCATGTACATATCGTTTTAACAATTCAATCATGTTTTTACGAACTGTTTCAGTTACATTAGTACCGATATATTTTTTCATCTGTGCTTTCTGTTTAAGCTTAATAGAAGTATCAACAGTTTTAACCATTGCATTCTTAGTAATGTCAAGCTGAGGATCATGATAGAATCTGTATTCAAGTTGAGAATCTTGCACCCACTCAAGTAAAGCTTTACCAATAGAATTAGTTTCAGGACAGAATACAGCACGAGGCATCATCTTTGCTAATACAGCAATAGTCTTCATCAGATCAAGTGAACAACCAAGATATGGAGAAATGATTTCACCAACAATCTCAAGTGTGTATGGATTAACAACTATCAATACAGTGTTATCACCGCCAGTACCAGCAGCAATATCAATACCAACCATGTATGGAATATTAATATCAAAATACTGATACTCTGCTTGAATGTTAACTTGTTGAATAGCATGATCATATATATTCATGACATACTTATCAAGAATCATTATCTGATGATCTGGTTCACGTATATGATTAGTTAAATACTCAATATCTTCTTCCAAGAAAATACTTGTGTCAGAACCACGATATCTATCAAGAAGAATACCACGACGATACTCGGAAATATCACCATCTGCAACTGCAGCTTGATATTGTTCTTTTAACCAAGCTTCTGTTTTACGTAATTGCTTCCAGTTAAACTCGATATAAAGTCTGGTGATTGGAGTATCTTGTTCTCCTTCTTCTTTCTGAATTGTCGTAGAAAACATCTTATCAAGTGCTTCTTTCGACATATCATACATCTGTTCGGAGAATCTTGGTGTTGCATCAATAATCTTCTGTGCAGCACGACCAGTACTTGTTTCCAAGTCACCAGGAGTAGATGCATAAATCATACATGTACGAATACCCATTAGACGCGCATTTTCTTTTGCAGATATCATAGCAGGTGCACCACCAGCCATGATATTACCAACGAATGGAAGATATTCCCACTCATCCCAGAATCCACCAAACAATGTAAAACCTCTCAATTTATCCTTTGCTTTAGATTCTGAATCTGCAACAGATACAATTGCAATTGAAGTTCCGTGTTGATCATACTTCAATGATTTAGCACCAGGAAGATGTTTTCTACCATACCAAGGATTTAGCCACTTTGGTAATGCTGTGATATAATCACGTAACATTTCAGCATTATCAACACATCGTCCTTCAGTAAGATGTAAATATGGTATATCACATTTCTGATATTCGAATAAGAACATGTATTCGATAACTAAAGTTGCCCATGTTGTTTTATGTGTTTGACGAGGTTGACATAACATTGCATCAATTGAATGTTCAAAACACCATAACAATGCTAATGATGCTCTTGATAATATTGGTTGTTTATTACCAACACCACGAACTGGTATAATCGCTACTTCACGAAAAAAGAACCATGGATTCATTTTGCATTCTAATGTTAATGCTGCAATTTGTTCTTGAGTTAAATCAGGACTATGTGAATCTAAGTCTTGAACCTTTAATTGTGGATTCTTAACTTCTAACATGAAATACCAATGCTTTATACCTATAGCTCTTAATTCTTGTGCAGTTTGTAAAAAAGAACGATTACGTGTTCCAAGATCGTAATACTTTCCTCCAATCTTAACAATATTGGACATTTTTAATCATCTCCTTTTTAATTAAGAATTTGATTAAAAAAATGTAAAGTATTCCAGGGGCACAAGCCCCTGGAAGTATTAACAATATTAATATTCTTTAATCTGTTGAATAACTGGTAACAGTTCGATGAATTTATGGTAAGCGTGCTCAACATAATCATCAGGATAATCTTTAAATTCATTTGTCCCACTCATCTGTTTAAAGAAATCAACAAGATCAACTGGACCTCTCAAGTATGCCTGATATTGAATATAGTACGAATACATGATTAATACATTTCTCAAATCAGGGATGGAAATCATGACTTCATGATTACCCATCATTACTGGGAAGATCTGATCCATTCTTCCAGCAGTTCTATAAGAGAACATTTCAGGACGCATTTCATCACCAATAAATTTAAGCACGTTTCTCAAATTATCTATCTGTGGAAATTGATTGTATTTGGATGTGTCAATATCAACATCATTCAATTGACTCATAAGAATCGAATTTGGTTCATACTGAGATCCACGATAATAAGTTGTGAGTTTTGCAAAGTCTCTGATGGGTACAACTGCATCAAAGTTATAAGAATCATATTCACCGAATCGTACAGCATTATCAGAATACAATCTCATCGCCTTCTTACCAAACAGATGAGATTTAACAGGTTGATCATACCACGTTGTCTTAGATGTTGCAACCGCAGACATTGCTTTTGTCGGTTCCTGTTTTAATACCCAGATATATTGATAACCGACTGAATATTCACCTTTAAGTTTAATCCAACGATGACGAAGCTTTGTATACACTTTGTATTTCTTAAGAATATCAGGCCAACGTTTATAACACTCAACAAGTGCATCACGTACACAAACCTTATTAAGAGGCATAATCTGGATATAGATACCATTCTTAATAATATCATCATAAGTCTTTGTTGGATTTTCATGATAACACTTCAACAGATCACGAGCATTAATCGGTTCAAAACAACCGATAAAATCAGCAACAAGAGAAACGATCTCATCACGATTTGCTTTCTGTTCATGAAGCTTGAGAACATGTTGCCACATTCTTTCTTGCATAAATGTCGCAGTTGCTTCATAAACAGCAAATGCAATAATTCTGTTAGGAAGTGCAAGACCATTTGCAATCATTTCAAAAGGTCTACCATCATCAGTACGAGGCATACATTCATCAGGAATGATCTTACAAATTACACTCTTATTACCCATTCTACCAACGATCTTCTGACCAACGTGAATTGGAATATGCTTAAGAATCTTGAACTTGATCTGGGTATCACAAACATATTCCTTAGTAACCCATGCTGCATCAAACAAGAACTTTTCAGCCTTGTGATAAAGATCAAGAATTGAGATATCATCCTGATATGGATCAGATACAATTGTGGATATAAATGAATATATCTCGGAATACCACTGACGATTCTGTTCATGATAATAATTCATCTGATCATTCTCAAGTTCAATATTGGTATAAATATCAATATCAACAATCTGACCATGACCATGAGAAACATACTTAGAATCATTCAGATGAGGAACCAGTGCTTCTGCAGCACTGGAGATATAGCTGTTATTTCTAATAGAGCAAACAATATCATTCTTGACATATTCTCCGACATTAGGAAATGGTTTATACAGCTGCAAGTTACCATAATTATTCAATAGATAAGAATCATTCTTGATGTTGACGGTAACAATTTCAACCATATCATATTCAAGTTTCTTAGCAGCACTTTCAGAAATAAGCAAAGCATCTTCTGTCAGATCCGTGAGGACTGTATAAAGAATTCTAAGGTTTCTACCAGAGCAGTAGTGACCATCTTTATATGAAGAAGACTGACAAATTGGAGTTCCCTTAGGAATAGTATCACCGATATCAAATTTGTCTTTGATACGATCATACATCTTAAAGCCATATTTCTCAGTCAAGTTAACAGCACAGTCAACAACTTCACACTTGTACTTACCAGTCTGCTTATCTCGAAAGATATAAGCAACTGGAGAAATAGGTTCATTCTTAAACTTTACAAATTTACGAACGAACTCGTAGTCATGTTCAGCTGTTACATTCCAAGAAGATCTCAAACCAAATGCATCTTCAGCACCTGTAAAGATTCTTGGAAATTCAGGATTTGATAACACAACATATTGCGACGTGTGTCGTGCTGCCATATTACTTCTGACAGTAGAGATTTTGTCCGGAAAAGTCATTGCTGAAATTCCGACAGTTGATAATGGATTGATACCTTGTGTACGAGCCTTAATATCAGACATCGTATTCAGCATCGTTTTGATTGGCGCTTTGGGCATAGCGTTTTCTGGCATAACAATCGTCCTCCTTAAAATTGTTATTATATTTTAGCAATCACATCTCTTACGTATCTTGCATAATCAGACTTTTCAATTGCTTCATCACCTTTAGCAATATCATCTTTCGCAAGCCACAGGATGAGATATACCGAAATAATGATATAAATATCATTGTTGAAAACAATATTCGTGCACAATCTATTCAGAAGATTCATAATGTCAACTTTAATGGGTCCATCTTTATAGAAATCCATTGTATGATCCATATCTGGACCGAAGAAATTATCTTCCATCCATTTCTTAATCTTCTTATAATTAATCCTTTTAGATTCAATAAAAGACTTCCATTTGTCAAGTGTAATTTCAGTTACAGTATAATCGATAATATCTTTCATATTTCGAATATCTGTTCTACGAATAACTTCGATCTGTTCAATGAACTTAAACACTGCCCAATATAGAACAATGTCATCGACAACTTTATCAAAGTTACCAGGTTTATCTTTCATTGCAATATGAACAGGATGTTCAACCGGTATCGTAGCATACAAATCTTCCAAAGTAATTCTTTCAGCAATATGCTTATACTCAGGAGTCTCATGAGAAACTTTGACGATCTGTGGTGTTTCACCATCTTCATTCTCGAGTTCAGCATCCATATCATCATTCGGGATGAAGATATCAATAGGATGTGATTTGAGTTCAATATCATTTGTGATGTTTTTGTAATATTCAACAAATGTATCACGATCGAGAATCTTATGATGTTTATTTACAAGACGTAATGTATTAAAATAGATATTTTCCGAATTCACCATGTATTGGTGCTTACGATAGATATCCACCCATTTATTATTTAAACCTAATGGAATTAACAACATTGGTTGTTCCTCCTAAATAATTGAGTTATGAAACGCGATTTGATTCCTTTCGATCATAATAATCATCACGGATATCTGTATAGTTATCAACAACATATTCGATTCCATTTTGTTGGATTATTATTAATACTACTTGGTCTAACGTTTCTGTTTGACATCCATACATCGAATCACACCCTTTCTAAAGATTAGGTAATTGATTCAATGAACTCTTCAATTGCCGCTGGATTAAATCCAATTGAATTTGATCCATTATTGTTATGAGTGAGCGAATTGTTTCGCTCACTCATTTGTTTATTTCGTTCTTCCTTTTGCTTCAATCTCAAATCTCGAAGGACATGCACAAACCGAAGCGGGAATTTTGCAAGCATTTCAAATGGAATAATCCCTTTGAACATTTCTGTTAGTTGTAATATCTCTAATCCAACTTGTTCAAGACGATTTCCATATTCTCCAACCTTCGAGAAATTCTGAAAAGCAAGTTCTGGGTAAGGTTATCAACTGGAATACGGCGATCTACACGTCCACAGTATGGGCACTTAACATCTGACAGATAGAATTCAGCTGGTACAGAATCACGAGCATCCATAATCAGCTTAACAATAAGCATTGTATCTTCCATATCCTTGATGTTGTCAATCTCTCTTTCAATATCATCCCAATCAGTCCATCTATACAACGTACCGTTGTAATTAGTACTGATTGCGGAGATTCTCATCATACAAGCAACCTTGTAAGAGAAAGAGATAAGAGTTGGATCATCACTAAGATGATCAATATCGAAATTCTCCATATCCGGATCATCCGGCTTCTTCTCACGATACTTCTCCATGATAAGAGGAAGCTTCTTAGTAATATAATCAAATGCGGAAGGTTCATTAATCTCAATGATCTTCTTGCAATGTTTAAGCTCATAACCAACACGCTTAGTATTAATTTCAGAGAAGATCTTAATAGCGTTATCACCAATGGCATTGCTAATATCATGATAATTCTTCGGAAGATTATCTTCATTAAGATGAATGATAGTTCTTGGAGAATAGTAATAATCATGAGTTTGTTTGCACTTTGGATTACCACAAGTGATCTGAATGGGTTCTTCTTCATCACATGTTGCAGTGAGAATAGCCCATTCAAGAATACCGAGATCTGCATACTTTGTCTTCTTAAGGAAATCTTGGAAGTCTGCAAACTTACCGATTGAAACATTATCCATGTGATTGTAAATGATTTCCCATCTCTGAATCATAAAGTCAACTCGAGAATTAGATCTTGGAGCAACCAGATCAATCATCTCAAAATAGTTAACAGGTCTGATAGTACATCTGTAAGCAGACATTGGAAGCGTGATAGGAACAGAACACATATCATTCTTGCGTTCAACAATATCAGGTGCTTCTTGAGGATTTTCGATGATTGTCATACTTCTAATCTCAGATTCACTCATTTCACGAACATTGATCTTTACAACATTCGCTTTAGTTTCATCGAGCTTAGCATTCAGATCCTCAGGCATGTTAATAGTAACAGGCTGATTTGATTCAACGTTAATGTTGATAGTCTGTTCATTGTGATTTGTTTGAGTATTTCCATTATTTGCATTATTGGTATTAGCATTATAATTATTCTGAGAAGAATATGCTTCACCAGTATTAGGATCAATATGTTCCCAGTTATTAAGAATCAACTGTTCAAACTCAGGTGTGATCTTATTACCATTATTAAAATACAGCTCAAGAAGATCACCTTGAACCTGACGTACTTTATCAGGATGAATTCTACCATTAAGATGATACTTAGCTTTTATTTGTTCAACCATTCCAGTTACAATTGCAAGATGTTCATTCTGAAGATCAATTGCATCACTCTGGAATTGTTTATCAAGCGACCGAGGAGGCATAACAGTTTTATTAGCCTTTGCATCATGCTCTTCTTGAAGTCTTCTCTGACGTTCTGCTTCCAGTCTCTCATTCTCAAGTCTTTCTTCTTCTTCGAGTTGTCTCTTAAAATCATTCTTACCAAATTCATCATCATCAACTTCATTAACAGTTTGAGATGTTACAATATCAGAAACATCAATGTTATTGATCTCAGGTGGATTAGGTACAGATGTGATATTTGGAAGTGGTGTTTCTTCAGAAATGCCATAAGCATCTTTGGTCTTGTTGATAATATTCTCCAATGGATCAACAAAACCCATAGAATCATTATTAGCCATAATTCTTAAATCTCCTTCATTAAAAATTTCCATATACATATGATTCATATGTAATAGATGAGAAAGGTGGTTATTCATATGCATGAAAACCTTTTATGGACCAATGACAAAATCCAATATTTATTCCATGGGAATATTATGGAATATGACATGGTTGCTGCGTCACTCAGTGTTTCAAGAAGATTCAACTTACTGGATGACGCATTGATTGATCAGTTGAATCTTTTACCTAAGAAAGACAGAACAAGAAGAGTTGGACTTATTCAGAAAGACGATAAAGACTATTCTGAAAAGCTATTAAAGGGTATATTAAATATAAGAAAAACATTTTTGGAACAAAATAATCTCACAGATGAGAATGTTGTATCATTACACTCTGATGCAGTATTCTTTAATTCTAAGAGTGAAGTTAAAAATATTGCGGATGGAGTTGAATTTAAAAAGAAAGGAAACTGGACATCTTTCATCAGATTTAGAAATATTGAAATGCTGTATGATGGAACATGTGTAACATTTAAGAATGTAAATAAAGACATGTTGAACATGCATACACTTGGATTGGTTAGACACATATCAAAGATCTTTGAAATGATTGAAGATTATAATGATGAGATATTTGATTATCTGTCAAGATTCCAAGCACAGTATTTACAAGACAAGCTTCCAGATTATTATTATATCCCATTCTGTAGACCTGCTGAAAGTTTTAAGACGTATAATTTACAACTATTATCATTTTTGATGAATGTTGTATTACAAGAATCAAGGAGTTGGTAATATGTATAGAATAAGATTTGCCCCGTATTTAACAAGTCCAAGTTCTGAAGATAATAAGGAATTGAACTGTATCAGAGTATATCATGATGATTTAGACATGATTAAACTCTTCTTACAACAACATGGATTTGATAAGACACAAACGATGATTGAATCAATCCCAGACACATATGGTGAAAAAGATTTTAATGGTAATTATCTGAAATATTATAATCTGAAAAGTAATGAAGATAATCAAGTTCATTCAATTGTTACTTCTGATAACTTATATGATCTTGCACTTGATTATGTTATAAATGAAATGAATCAATATCTGTTGTTTGGTGAAGTAATATTAAGAGATGATATTCAGATAATCAATATAATTAAAGATCTATTATTAAATATTCCATTCACTAATATAATTGATTATGAGTTGATTGATCGTGATCTTGTTGATACGTGTACAGCTTATAATAAATATCACAGTGATGAATATGTTGATGAATTTCATGAATCAAATATGTCAACATATAAATGTGTGAATAATATAATGGGTGATCAATTAATTGCAGCATTTTTAAAAGATGGAGTTTCTACAATAACACTTGAAGCATATGTAAAATCGTTTGTGTCTATTATACAATACAAAGACTGTTTTAGAATATAAATGAGGTGATTACAATGGCTAAGAAGAATATTGAACCAGATGAGTTGGTTACGTCTCATATACCAAAGAATTTCAAATATTATTATCATATCAAAGATGAAGAATTGAAGAATCAATTGATTGAGAAACAATTTGATTTGAGTAAACTCAACACAATCAACAATCCATCTTTAATCGAATTAGCTCTTAATGCTAAATATGATATTTATGAGAGAACCATTATTGGAAAAGCAAAAGAACCAACCATCATGGATAATGGTATTGTTATATCAAAGAAGATGGTTACTAAAGCTGATAAGAAGTTACAACAATTTGGAATTGGATTCTTTAAAAAGGATGATGTTCAATATGTTTCAATACGAATGTATTATGAAAAATTTGACATTATCGAAATATTTATATTAACATAATAATGATGGTTGGGGGCAAATGCCCCCAACCAATAACATTATTTTTATCAGGTTCCAGATGTATTAAACATTTCCTTTGTTCTTACCAGTAAACTCAGGAATATCACGGAATCCTTCATCCAGTGTCAGCTCACCAGAACCAGCCATAGCACGTGCCATAAGATTATCATCACCAACATAAATCTGGCTATGATGCTTCGGAGCGAGGGTAGTTTCAGACAGACCCTGACGCTGATCAAACTGATTATTTGCACGGAATGCAGGATAGTTACCAGCTTCAGTCTGAACAGCATCCAGAGTAGGACGATAACCACTATTGAACATCTCAGTATTAATTCTATCAGAATTAGTAGAAGTGAAGAATGCATCACCAGCACCAGGATTGAAGTTCATGGAGTTGCCGAAGATAGCGAACTGGTTAACGTAACGAGCAGCAAGGTCATTAATGTATGTAGACTGTACAAACTGGCAGTTATAAGTCAGCTGAAGCTGTTGCACATTAGATTGACCAGTAGGCTGATGGTTGAAAATATCAGAACCAACCTGGCTTGAAGGAATACAACCAAGTGCAGCTACAGCTGCTTCAACTCTTGCACCAGAACGATCAAGTGCGATAATCAGGAACTCTGCAACTTCCCAAGCTGGAGACGGATCAAGTGCTTCACCATCAGCGCCATTAGGATCAGATGCAAAGATCTTCTTATTTACATCATTCTCAACAGAACCAGTTACAAGACCATGATAGGTTGTCAAACCAGTGATCTGGTCAGCGATACCATTTACCCACATATTATGAACATTAGCCATCGGACGACCAACAAGCTCAGGAACCGTAATAGTCAGGGTCTGACCATTTGCAGCATTCTGAGTAGTCGGGATCGGAATAGTTCTTCCTGCGAAACCACCCTGAAGCTGGGTAGTTGCAAGAGACTGATCCTGGATATTACACTGAATACCCATGTTGTAATACTCGATGACTTTTTTGTATGTGAAGAAAGGTGACTTCGAGTCATAAGAGTTATGAGCATTGAAATACTTCATGAGGAAGTATGGACCACGGTACATAACACAAATAACACGGTTAGTAGTTTCGGGGTTAAGATTCCTAAGCGTGTGGACGTCAGGAGTCAAACCACCAAGCATACCTGTATACTGACCAAGGTCTCCGTTATACTCACGGAGACCCGATTGCAACGTAATAGGATTACCAATTGCCATAGTATTTCTCTCCTTTCTTTAAAAATTAAGACTGACGTCTATTGACATTAACAATGATCGGAATACGGAGCAGAATACCACGGAAGGTGACATTAACGTAGCAAACTACGATTTCACCACCATCAGTATTGAGATCTCTCTCAAAGTCAATATCAAGAGCCTGTACGCGAGTACCAACCCAGCCAGAGAAAATATTATTAACGGATTCACGCATGGAAGCGAGAGACCCATCATCAATATATTCAAACAGCCAGTTGTCAAGCTGATTCTGAAGCAGGAATACAAGCTGAGACAGAGTTCTCATATTGCTTTCCTGAAGCAGATCAGATGTACCAGTAGCTTCGCGATACAGAGTTCTCTGAGACTTACGTCTGAGACCACCATTCTGATCAAGTACCCAGCTGTTACCGCCAGACTGGTAGAGAAGCTCTTCCAGATCCCAATCAGTAGCATCGATATTCGGGAAGAAGTCGGTGTACTCATTATTGGCAATCGTAGCATAGGTATTTGCATATGGCTTGTTGATATTATACATATTGCAGTGGTTAAACAGATGATCAACGATGTACTTCACGTAAGTGTATGTTACACCGTTAACAGAAGACGTATAGCCACCGATATCCCAAGATGCATTCGGATTAGTGAACCGAGACTTGAAAGAGGTATTCATAGCCTTAATGGTTTCGATATCAGCAAGACCAGAGTCGAGATACAGCTGTAAACCAGAGCCAGGACCAATAGGTCTCTTATCCTCAGGAATGCGCTGATATACACGCTCGATCATCAGATCATACATAGCCTTCTTAACATCAATATCAGAATAAGATACCTTACCACTGATCAGAGCCTTATTAAATGCAAACTCTTCCTTCTCTTCATTAGTGAAAATGGTAGAAGCATAGATTACATCATCAATGTCAGGTTCAGTGAATGGAAGCTGCCTGATACTGAGAACGGTGTTGAAACCACCATCAAACATGAACTTCGCAGGTACACGTGTAGGAGAAAGAATACGAGGATCGATCTCACCACGGAATGCCTTTACGAGCAGTTCAGAATATCTAAGCTTGAACTCGAGAGAAGACATCTTCTCATCATCAAAGAAGCCAGAAGAACCACCTTCTACGGAAACACCACCATTGATGGAGGATGTGGAAATACCATAATCTCCGAGGTAGTAATTCTTCGGAACTGCAATATTGGTATTAGCAACTCTGAAGCTGGAAAGTGCAGTACCAGTTACAGCATATCTCCAGATACTGGAATCATCAGCTGGAATCTTAGTGATAATGGTTGTATCTTGATATTCCTCAATGTGAGCAGCTGTATAGTTGATAACATCATAAGTCTCACTCAGAAGATCCTGGTAAATGTTAACAGACTGCGGTACTGTGCCAACACGTGTACAGTTTATTCCACCAACATTTGCAACAAACATCTTGTAAGTTACATTATCAGAAACTTCTTCACTCCAGATATTCTCAATGATATTAACCTTTTGAGCATAGAAGTTTGGTATTGTATCTCCAGAATCACGTGTTGCCGTAACATCATCAATATACAGTGCACCAATCTTCATAAATGCAACATTATTAGGAATATCATTAATGATATCAGATTTTGCATATCCAGTAGTCGACATTGTAACAGTCTTTTCTGCAATATCAACTGCATAAGACTTCAGTGCGATAATATCATAGATCTTCTCGACACCAGCATAGCTGAGGAAGTCAAGTGATGCATAGATATTAATAGGATATTCAAACAGGCTCTTGACACCTGTAGTTGTATCAAACTGATTGATCTGATACAGTGTAAAGGTCTTAATACCGTAATTATTTACATAACCAACAGCGATGATAGAACCATACACATTTTTGGAACCAGGATCAACTTCTCCTTTCCTATAGTCATAAGATGTCGCAGGAGAACCAGCAGTTGAAGTAAATCCACAAGTAGCAGGATCAATCTGAGAGTTAATCAACTTAATAACATCAGATGTTACAAGTTTAGATACTCGCTTTGTATAATAGAAATACTTAGCAATTGGAGCAGAATCATAAACAATCGTTGTTGGATCGTTTTCATCAGGAACCCATTCGCTGGATTCAGGATCCTGAACCTTATTGTTACGAGTAATTCTTGCAACTGTATTGTCTGAAAGCAGGTTCTTTACATTCGGAATACGAACAGAACCAATTGCACCAGTATATGGATTAATAGTGTGAACAACATTGAATACTGGGGCAGTATCCTGATTAACAAGGAATACTGTACCAGGATTTACAACAGATGATGAATAACTCGTAGTAATATCCATGTTATACATATTTATGTAATACGGGTTAATCTTGCTACCATAAATAGCATTCAGATTCTTATACTCATCAACATTGGTGGAACCTTCATGATTTCCAGTGATAACCATGTGACTTGTATCAAGCTGAGGAATATCAGTATCAAGAGTATCGATTACCAGATATGGAATGTTAACAATATCATCATTGTAAATTGTCTTACCATAGATGCAGTCAAACTTATTTACAGTGAAAGCTTTACGCATTTCTTCATATGCTTTTCTTACAGCTGCATTAGTAGTTACATTAGTGATGAGGTTATTATCATAAAGCTTCAGCCACTCAGCATACAGAATACGAATAGTCTGTTCATTTACATATGGAATCATGATAGAAGAACCTTCCAGTCTCTTCTTCATCTGAACATTGACAGAATCAATGCTTGTTACAACACCATATGCAGACAGCTTGGTTGCATCATTGATAAGAGATGCTGTAAACTGTTCAACATCATTAGCGATAGACGAAGACAAACGATTGTCGATAGTACCGAAATTATATACGGCATTATCATACTTCTTCATCTGTTCAAATGATGGGCTATTGATATAAATTGAGAAGTTATTATAATTAGAACCACGACCTGCAGAAACATAAGTTATGAGAACTTCTCTTCTCCATCCACCGTCAACACTTGTTGATGCGAGCTTGCTAAATGTTGCCTTAGCAACACGATCAGGATTTGCATAAGCTGCAAGATCAATACCTTCTGCGATAAGATCATCAAGAGATGCCTTATTGAGACGAACTTCCATATCATTACCGTTTGTACGCCACTCGATATAGAGTACAACGATACCATATGCGGCGTCATCAGGAGTAACACGAAGAAGTCTAACAGGAACACCCTGGCGAATGAGGCTTGCTGGATATTCAACCGACTGACCATACTTGTTAATATCAGAATTGGTCAGAGACTCTGCACCAAATGCCTTGTTAAGAACATCAGTACGAGTGATTGTAACAATCTGTCTATCAACACCCATCGGCATGCCTGTAACAACAATTGTTGCGAAGAGTGATGGATCATAGCTGGTGATCACAGGAAGTTCACCGGTGTATGCTGAATTATCAACGATATGAACAAGTGTATGTGGGAATGAATACTTCAAGCCATATTTCGTATCAATCATGTCTCTTATCTCCTTTACTATAGATTTTGGGATAGTTGTTGAGATTTCACGGAATCGGATATGAAACCTGAACAATTATAATTTGGTGTGTTTTTATTAACTATTTTGGAACGTCTTTTCATTTCTATTATTTTAAATCTTCATATATATAATTAATATGATAGAGAGGATAGGATCCGAAGTATCATTATGATACAATAGCCCACTATCTTAAGCACAGATCATCCCGACTGTGTGGATCCTGGCTTGATGGGAGAAAGGGATAATTATGAATACTTCTAATGCAAACAACCGCGAATTCCTGGGAGAGAAGAAGACAACTATCGATAATCAGGTAATCACTGATAGATATTATAAACTTCCCGATGGAAAAATTATTCGTGAGCGCAAAATCGAGACCTATACAAAGGTCAAGATCTAAGCTAACATGCGATGTGTCCCCCGTTATAACGGGGGACACACTTGTATTCATTTTTTTATTTTTTAATAAAATTATTAAATAACATAAATAAATTATATCCCCGCATTATGCGGGGATATTTCTATTATTTTATTATTTCATATTTATATCATTAATATGTTACGATAGTAACAATCACCAATTAGGCACTGTGAAATCGACGGATTGGAAATATCCGTACATAGGAGGTGATAATCCATGGGTGAAATCATCACCAGCGAGGAAATCTTCCTCGGCTAATTTAAATAAATAATTGAAACTCATAAGAACATAAAACCAACACATCACAGTGCTTAATTGGATTATTTTTAAGTGAGTAAAAAATCAGGAAAGGAGGTCATCATAATGATGACTTACAATTACGCAAACACAGCTGAAGTGACCCGTGAAATTCTTTCCCAGGTCTGCCGCAAGAATAAAGGTGCGGAAGATCTGTTCCTTGCGATTGGAAAGGAGGTCTTTGCGATGTCCATGACACCTATTAACGCAAAGGTCAAAGGTCGCAAGGCAGCTGCCCGCGCAGTTACTGCTGCGCTTAAGCAGCAGGATCAGTTCAAGGGACTGATCCGTGATGCCCTGCTCGGGCGTACTTTTCCCATAACAGATGAAGATTTCCGGAACATCGGCCAGCTGGCCGAGTTCAGGGCAATGGGACTGTAAGTAATTGGTTGGGCGGGGCATTTGCCCCGCCCACAATTTGTTTTTTTATTTTTTAATAATAACTGGATATTGTCGTTCAGTTGAATCTGTCGCAATCATTTTATCTCGATCAATATTAACAATCTTTGCTGCTGGTGATGGATAATTCTTAAGAACTTCACCATTATCAGCATATGTTACATATCGCGGAAGATCACCAGATTCATCAATTTCAACAACTACTTTTGGATTACGTCTTTCATTTTGAATATAAGGATCAATTTCATCTGTTGGTAATATATTATCAATTACCGAAACAGCTCTGTCAATATCCTTATTAATTTCTTCATCAGAATAATTAGTTCCGATATTATCAACATCAATCGGTGTTGAGATTGATGATTCAAAAATGCTATCAAGTAATCTAACATTGTCAAGTGAACCAGTTGTAGTTGGTACAATACCACCATCAACCATACCATTAGAAGCTTTATCAGCAAACTGTTGTTGTTTAACACGAAGCTCGGAGATATTCTTCTTAACTCCGATAATTTCTTTTGTAATTGAAGTTAATGCTGATTTAGCAGCAGTCAAAGATTGCATTGCCATAATATCATTTTCATTTAATCCAAACTTGTCTTTATCCTTAAGACTCTCCATCAGTTTCTTTTCAAAGAGCTTTGTAATTCTAACTTGATCAGCTGCAGAAGAACGAAGTGCTGCTAATTCAGATGTATAAATCTTATTTGGATCAAGTTTATTGTCTTGATTGATTAATGGCGTTCTTGCAGCTTCATCAAATGTCGAGATAATACCAGAGATACCACCCCAGTTATCATAATCATATTGGGAAATGAAATTACCAGCATTTGGATAATACATTGGTTGAGATTTATAAGTATCAAAATAATTTGCATACTTAGTTGGATCCTGATATACAGCTTCTTGCTGTTCTGTTTGTTCAATAAAATCTTGTGACATTTCAGCTGCGATATTCATATTTTCAAATGGGTTCATAACGATTTACCTCTTTTCATTAAATTGTTATTTATTCTTTAAATAGAAATTCTTCAATTCTGTATCATCATTCAAATATTTATCAACGGTTTGAGAAATGAATACATTTAATTGCTGATATGATTTAAGAAAATAATTAGAACCATCAAGTGCAGATTTAAGAATATTATTAATCTTATTACGATTACCTTTATTCTTATCATTATTATTATTCTCTTGGGCATTGAGAATAACTGGGAGAAGATCACTTATTTTCTGTGATGAATCTTTAATTATTTCAATTGATTTATAAAACTCATTAAGTTGATTATCAAAATCTTTTGATTTAAGAATCATCGCATCATTTGTCTTTAATGCAGCAGTCATATTACCAATTGATTGACCGATTTGATTTTTAGCAGCAACAATTGTTTTATTTGATACAGCAGCTGTATCATCAGATGTATTAATATTATTATCAACCTTAGCTGTTGATAATAATTTACCAATTCCAGAAGCCAGTGTATTCATTCCATTTAAAATTGAATTAAAGTTTTCAAATAAATTTGCTGGGATATTATAAGCATAAATGATTGGAACAAGAGATGCTTTTCCAGTTTTATTTAAACGCCTATTATCTAAATAAAATCTGAAATACTGGAATCTCTTTTTAACATCATCTGGAATATCTGCATAATTTGTGATATTATTATTACCATTTTGAGCATTACCAGCAGCCGTTTTAGCATTAGCTGCTAAATCTTGAGCCTTATTGGAAATAGCTGTTCCAGCATTATTAATCGTGGTTGTAGCATTAGCTGCAGCCTTTCCTGCTTTATCAGCAATGACAGTTCCAGCTTTATCAATTGCATTTGTAGTATTTTTCGCAATTGTTTCTGCCTTATTAGCTATAACAGTTCCGGCTTTATCAATCATATTAACAACGTTTGCTTTAATATTATTGATATTAGCAGTATCTGCAATCTTTTTCTCAATTGCATATTTGGCGTTATTAAGAACTTGCATCGATTGCATAAGTTTATTTAAAATTTCTTGATTTTGATTATTTGTTGTTTGTGTTTGTTGTTGATTATTCGGAACTGGAGTTTGTGCGTTAACATCAGGAATCTCAGGAATCGGAATATCTGGTGTTTGTGTTGGAGCATTATGATTTGTATTGTTAACTGGTGTAGTTGTTGTTGTTGTATTAGTCTGCTGTGGTATTGGAGTTGGTTGTGGTGAATTTGTTGTAGTAGGAGTTGGATTACCAGCAGTGTTTCGAGTTTGGGTAGATGCTTGATTAAGACGAGATGTAATATTGCTGATAGCACCATTGAGTTTATTGTCAAATGCTGACACAGCATTATTAACCTTTTGATCAAGGGAGTTAATTGTTGCTTGTAATTGATTAATCATCGTTTCAGTTTGTTGTTTAATAGAATTAAGTTCATTAGCATCAGTTGTTGATTTTTGTTCAAGCTTTTCTATAGCTTTATTAATATTTAATTGACAAGATTCAAGTTGTGATACACGAGCATCTCGATCAGCTCTATCCATCATTGCTGTATTAACAAGCTCTCGTGCTTGTGCATATGTTTGAGCTTGTGCATTAACAGTCGTTGCTAATTGTTCAGTTTGAGATATTGCTTGATTTGCACGATTAACTGCAACTTGTGCAAAGTTATTGACATCTTGGTACAGTTGGTTGAAATAGTCACGATTAGCAACTTGCATATTACCAACTTGATTTACATCATTTCTTAATTGATCTTGATTTGCTTGAAGTTGTAAATTGATTTGTTGTTGCTGTTGTTGTGCTTGTTGTAACTGTTGTTCAAGTTGATTTTTCTGTTGCATCAATTGTTGTATATTTTGATTATTTGTTTGCTGTGCAGATTGTAAATCGTTGTTAAGTTGATTTATCTGATCATTCAATTCATTAATTGTTTCATTTGACGAATTTAAATCATTTTGCAATTGTTGAATTTGTTGATCAGTAAAATCATTACCATTTTCAACATTTGTTGACAATTGTTCAATCTTTGAATTAGCAGCTTGTAATTCTTGTTGAAGCTGTTTCTGTCCTTCCATTAACTTTTGAAATTCAGCATCAGTTTGTTGCTGCTTAGCTGTAAGCTCTTGAACTTGTTGTTTTAATAACTGATCCTGTGCGTCTAATGTTTGAGTATTATTGTCAATAATCATTTGATTAGCACGTGTATCTTGATCACTATTTTGTTGATCTGATTTAATTTCGGTATTTTCAGCATTTGGATCAATTGGAGTTGGTTGTGGACTTGGATCATCCACAGGTGGATCACTCTTTTCACAACCTTTATTCTTTTTAAATAAACTGCGAATCTTATCTGCTAATTTCTTAAAAGCATTACAGATTGCAGTCCAAATACGAACAATCAAACCTTTTACTTTATCAAAGAAAGATGGATTATTGTTATTATTATCATTCTCACCAGCTTCGAGAATATATTCATCATAATACGATTCCTTGATTAAATAATCAGACATTGAGATTAATACATCAAACTCAGTATTATCAATAACATATCTGTTATCAAGCAGATGACTTGTTATCATAATTGATCACCTTCATTCATTTATTCCATTTTAGTTAAAGCATACAATCCATTCAAGCATTCAATTGCAATTGGAAACATGGTTGTACATTCCATTCTGATATTATAGAATTTAGATTTCATTAAACGTTCAGCTTCTTCATTTGCATCATCTGACCAAATACCAGTGGATTTAACAGTATCACCATCATAGTCACCACCAATTGCTTTCAGTCGAGAATTTGCAGGTGTTAAAGTATCAGCAAACATTGTTGATACACGGATATGTGATGCTTCCAAATCAATTATTGGATAATGATCATATCGTTCACCTTGCCATTCCATTACCATTGTTGATACAGTTGACAATAATACTGGATAAGTGAAGAATGCACCATAGTGGTCACCCATCGGATAACGTACTGTGTATACAAGCTTCTTAGCATCAATTACTCCACGCTTGCAGCATATATAAATTACGTCAGTCAGGGTCAATGGACGAGTAACAGTTCTTTGGTTTTTAACATCATATCCATTAAATATAATTGGTTTTGTTTGTTCATTATCAAGATACATAATCTTGAAACGTGCACCTGGATTCATCTTGTAAATAGTAATTAAATCAGCAATCATCTTATCATCATAGATATTAGCCAATTCTTCAGAATTAATTTCTTCTGGATTTGGATGAATCTGTTCAATAGATGAATAAGAAAAGAATTGTTTCATTTGGAATTTGACAAATGGATCAAATAATGTAACAATTGTATGCATTGGATAACCGGTATGGAAAATACCAATCTCAGGATTATCCGTATTATACCGAGGCGCTGAAATAACATTTCTTGCAGTAAAAGTTGTTGTTTTACTCATCAGATGTTGTTGGAAGAATCCAGTCTTACCAGAAACAAGATTGTTTATATATTCATAAATCTGAATTGCAAAGTTTTGGAATTTTGCATATACTTGATAAACTGAAGTTGTTGTATGAGCAGTTACCGACTTTAAACCGATTATACCCATATACATTGTATTCAATTCTGATTTAACTTGTCTACCATTTCTTTCACCAATTTGACGAAGATTAGGTGGAGCTACAAGTATCTTATCATTGAATAATAACTTCTTTGGAATTTTTGTTAAAATGTCAATATTATCTTGAGATCTTGTATTTAAAGTTTTACGAATATCAATCTTTTCCCATATATTATACAAATCAACAAGTCCACAATATTTACCATCATCAGCAACTGATAATACACCATCTTCACTCAGATTACATCTTGCTTCTCCAAATGCAAGCTTCTTAATAACACCACCACTTCTGAGAATAATAGTTTTAGCAACATCAGGATTGAAGATATGAATTGGTAATTTAATATAACCACATCTGTATTCTCGTTCACTGTTTGTTTGACCAAATATTTCTTCAGAGAATAAACCTTGTGGATGAAATTGATTCTCTGTCAAATAGATTCTTGATGAAGTAACTTCTTTCAAATCATTAATCTTAATAGATTGATCAATGTCATATAAACCTTGAATCTTCATTAATAAATTCCTCCTTTATTATGGTAGAATAATTATGAAATCGTTTTTGATAAAATACATGAGAAGAAGAATGTGGTGGGGCATTATGCCCCACCGAAACTAAAATAAAGAAGAACAGGTAACCCGATTCAGATATCATTTCAATATCTGAATCATAGAACAAGAAAGTGAATTTAAAAATCTCAACGGCAATTGAGAGCTCATGATCCATGAACCTATCTTTATGTCTATTCTATTATTTTTATTATTTCATATTTATGTCATTAATATGTTACGGTAGTAACATAGTCCAATAGAAACACTGTGAAATTGACGGAGTGGAATTCTCCGTACAAAGGAGATGATAATAATGGGAGAAATTTATATCCCAAGCACCGAAGGTGCAATTATTATTTGCGATTAATCGCAAATAACTAATACTCAAACTTCATCAAAAATAAATAAACGTATCACAGTGTTTCAATTGGATAATATGTTACAATAGTAACAAGTACCAATTAGAACACTGTGAAATTGAAGGAAGCGGTGATGATGGGAGAGTCACCACCGATAAGATCTTCCTCGGCTAAAATTAGCCATAAAGTATAAAGTATAATTTGTGATCTGAACATAAATAAACTCATCACAGTGTTTCAATTGGATTAAAAATTTGTTATAAACAGGAGGAAAAAGAAATGAATAGTTGGTCAGTTTTTAGTACGCCTTCTAATCTCGGTTCAATTTTTAGCATCATAGATGGTGTGATGGATAAGAGAATTATCATTTATGCCAATCGTTTTAACGATTTTGACATAGTTGATAATGTAACCATGACTATCGCATTCCACACAGATTCGGTTGAAATCACAATGAATAAAATGTATCACCGAGTTATGATGAACATCAAGTACATCAAGTCCGACAGTCATATTGAAGTCGCCACTGACTCAACATATGTTTATGGTGAGGATGAGGATGGACATTATATGACCCCACCTGCAGATCGCAATCCGAAATATGTGGACCGCTGGGCATTATCAACATTTCTCAGCGTTTTCGATTCGGATGACAAAAACTTCATCTTCAATCTGTTTAATAATTATGCAAAACCCCTTGTGCATAAATATTTCAAATGTGATAAAGAAGAAAATGAAGAAGTTTAAAATTAATAATCCCCGGGATATACCCGGGGATGTTTTTCTTCATCATAAGGCTTTTCCAGTCGCGAGTACAATCTATATTTTCTTATAACATAATCAATTATTATATACTATTTTCTTTATATAATAACTAATTATCTTATAATATTTTATATATAATTTTGCTATTGATAACAATGTTTACATTATCTACAATGTTTTCCCCTCCCATTATAATCCCGTCAATATACAGTTACAAAAATTATTAAAAATATTATAAAAAATAAATAATTAAATAAATATTAAAACAATTATATTATCAAAAATATCAAATACAAATTCATACCTAAATATGTATATGATTAAATTGAATGATACTCCAAGTATTATTCAATATACAAGAAAGTGGAGGTAAGAACATGTCAAAGAAAGTTCAGTACAAAGATGATGATTATAACATTATCAGTGTTGATATCTCAAAGATACAACAAAGACCAACAATGTATATCTCATCAATTGGATCAGCTGGTATACTTCACATGTGTAAAGAGATTATTGATAATAACACAGATGAAGTTACCAAGAAAGCATCTCCTGGTGATAGTGTCTATGTTGAAATCACAGACAAGTATGTTATGACCAGAGATAATGGTAGAGGTATTCCTACAAATATCCTCAGACCTGTACTTGAAACAATTCAAGCTGGTTCTAATATGACAAGAGCAGGTGGTGCATCCAGAGGTGAGAATGGTGTTGGTTCAACATGTGTTGTTGCATTATCATCTCTCTATGAAGTATTAACGTTCAGACCACAGGAGAAGAAGAAGCTTTATCTTAAATATGTTGATGGTAAGCTTGTTGAAGAAAAGCTTGAAGACTATGATGGAACTGATCATGGTTTATTAGTTAAATTCATTCCTTCTAAGAAGCTTATGGGTATTGATAAGATTCCAGTAAATGATCTTGTTAGCTGGATTGAAAATTTCAATTATACTCTCCCACCAAATGTCAAATTCACTTACAAAGTCAGAGGACATGAACATCAAATCAAACATAAGTTCATCAGAGAATTCTTCGATATTGATATTCCTAAAGACAAGAGAATGTCAGATATTCTCACTGGAACATTTTCTGGTAAACTTGATGAAACATTTGCAGCTGAAGTATTCCATAGACAGTTTGAAATTGAATTCGCTGTAATGTATGCTTCAGCTGATTATAAAGGTGATGATGTTCGTCAGTCTTGGATGAATATGATTCATACACCACAGAATGGTGAACACATGGATGGATTCACACGTGGTTTCATTAAGTTCATGAATGAAGAAGTTGTAAAACGTAACAAGAAGCTTGTAGATGAGAATATTCGTAAGGATATTTTAGCACATCTTCAAATTGTTGTTAGAGGAACATGTGACTTTGCACACATGTTCTCTGCTCAGAGTAAACATGAAGTATTGACTCTTGATAATATTCTTGGTAAAGCTATTGAGAAAGCTTGTTATGAATTTCTCACGAGTATGAATACTTCTGTAAGTTCTTTAGTTGAAGCAGTACTCGGTAATCATCGTGCAAGAGTAATCGGTGAACAGAATCGTGATATCAATAAAGCCGTTAAGGTTAAGAAGCGTTGGACTGTTCCAGATAAGTATATTCCGTGTACAACTGCAAAGACAGTTATCCCGAAAGAACTGTTTATGGTTGAGGGTGACTCTGCAGGTGGTGGACTTGATGGTGCAAGATATCCACATCAAGCAATTCTTAAGTCTCGTGGTAAGAACTTAAATGCATATGATAAGGATCCTGTAACTATTTTGAATTCTGATTCATGGAAGAATCTTATTCCAATTCTTGAATGTGGTATCGGTGATAGTTTTGATATAAAGAAACTTAAGTTCGATAAGATCATTATCTGTACCGATGCAGATATTGATGGATTCCACATCAGAGTTGGTTATATCGTATTCTTTGTAAGATTCCTTCCGGGAGTTATAAGAGCAGGTAAATTGTATATTGCAGAACCACCGCTGTATCAATTGACAAGTGGTAAGGATGTTAAGTATGTCACAACTCAGACTGAGTATATTACAGCTTGTATCAATTCCATCGGTGATATGAAGATCCTGTTTATTAATAAGCCTGAGCTTAAGACAACTACGCATGACTTTGTTGTTGATGCATTTAATTATACAACAGCACTTCGTGAATGCTCTATTGATAGAGCTGTCAATAGATATCTGCTTGAGTATATTGCATGGGGCTTATCACAGTATAAGACAGCTGATAACTTCATTAAGAATATCAACAAGTGGATGAAATCATTAACTCGGATTTATAAAGAAATCAGTTTTGATTATAACACAAATCAGATCAGTGCAACAATTGATTTCATTGATCAGTATGTATTGATTGATGATGATCTTGTTAACTCACTTGCTGATATTATCAGAATTCAGAGTAAGTATGGTTTGATTATCAAATATGATTCTAATAAGAAGAATATTCATGGTCAAACTGAACTCTCACACTTCTTTGAATCGATCGAAGATCTTTATCCGAAGATCACAGGACGTTATAAAGGACTTGGATCAACTGATGCATCTGCATTGAGAGAAGTTGTTACAGATCCAAGAACAAGACGACTCATCAGAGTCACAATGGAAGATGCATTAACATATGAGAAGCTTGCAATGTTGGTTGGTAAATCCAAAGAGGATATTGCAAATAGAAAAGAAATGTTAATGAACTTCAAATTTACTCCGGCAGATATTGATTCTTAATTGAGAAAGGTGGTATATACCCATGAACCTGAATCTTAATACCATGACTGATGTTAATGAATCGAGATTTCCTGATATTGCCCAGTATCAGGAAATCACTTCAACCGATATCATTTATGAACTTCTTGGTGACATGATCATTCTTGGCAGATATACAAACATCAATAACTTTGATGATTTGTATGAACGTGTTGTTGACATTAATGTATGTTGCTGGGATATTAACATCAAACCTGATGATGAGAATAGTGATGTTCTTCAGCATACCCCTATCAGGTTCAAAGTTAATATCGATGATAATAAGGTATATGTATTGCCACTTAACAGATTCATGTTTTCACTTGTATTCATCAGAACCATTCTCCCATATATTCATGAAGTGAATCTTGATGAAATCATTCTTGATTCATATATCTCTGAAGATAAATCTAAGAAGATTGAAAGTAGAATTGTTGAGATTCTTCGTCATCATAATAATTCTATTGAAGAAATTCAAGAGATTATGAATCATGAATCTCATGATCTTAAGATCATTACACTCATCTTTGGTCAAGCTTCAATGCAAATCTTTACAGCCGAGAATCTATTCCTTAATCATTTCATGGAATCTGAAACAATTCGTGAGATTAACGATACTCGTTATCCCGAAAGCATGCAAACTGCTGATATTGTTGCAGAGAACGCAAGACGTTATAAGATTCTTGAAGCTGAAATGCTTAAACGTGGAAATCCGTTCTTTATCGATTCTAAGTATGCTAAGATCATTAAACCTAAACAGATGGAAGAGTTGTATATTAACTTCTCTCAGATTCCTGATGGTAGAGACATTGTACCTGTAATCATGAATGGTAATGGCTTTAAAGCAGGTTATCATGATCTTGATGTTTTCTATGGTGGTGCTATTGCTGCTAAGGTTCCTGATTTGATGAATGAGAAGTATATGGGTGAAGCTGGTTATTTTGCAAGAAACCTTATGATTCTCACATATGGTACAATTTCTAAATCAGTATGGGATTGTGGTTCTAATAATCTTGTTCCAATCACAATTGATGAAACAGCACTTAGAATGATGAATGGTAGATATTATCAGAGAACTAAGACCGATGGTATTCTCAGAGTATTCCACAAGGATGATAGAAGACTTCTTGGACAAACACTCTGGTTCAGATCACCGTGTACTTGTAATTTGAATGAAGATGTTTGTCATGTTTGTTATGGTACAATCGCAACACAGGTTGGACAGCTTGCTGGTGGATTCATCTATACAACAGAACTTATGACATCTCGAGTATCTCAAAACATTTTGTCTGCAAAGCATCTGCTTAAGACTGATGCTGAGAAGATTGATTTCTCTGATAACTTTGAGAAATGGTTTACACTGTCTTCGTCTGCAGTATATCCGATTGATGAAAAGAAGTTCGATATCTATCTCAAGGCTGATTATCATGATAATCTGTCTGATAGTTTAACTCTGTATTGTGGTAAGGATATGGAAGAAGTTACAATCAGTCATTATTCTGATATTGCAATCTCTGATGATGTACTTGTTAAGTGTAAGAAAGTTGATATTGATGATGTTGCATATATCAAAATCTCTTCGTTTAAGGTTCTTGAACTTGGTGGGGTCCTGTGTAATATTATCCCGATCAATGTATCTGTGACAACGAGATATACTAACATCATGAAGTTCTTTGTAAGTAATGCAGCTAAGTTTGATTCTATCGGTGAAGCTGTTTCTGCACTTATGAAACTTCTTGATGGACTTATTCCGATCTTCTCTGTTCATGGTGAAATCATTATTGGTAAGCTCTTAAGAGCGAAGGGAGATCGTATCAGACGTCCAAATTGGTTGAATCCTGATGAAGAATATCAGATTCTTCCGCTTAAGACAGCACTTGGTAATGCTGAATCTCCAGCAACAAGTTTGTCGTTTGAACGTGCAGGAAATCAGTTGTTGTCAAGTATATTTGATGAGAGAAACAAAATCAACAGAGTTGGTGTACGTGGTTTCTCTGACTATATCTTTGGTGAAGACTTTATTTAAGGAGGTTATGAAATGGCTTCGTATAGCATTGGTGGTATTACTGGTAAATACCTTAAACCAAAATATGCTCGTATCGGAGATCTTCTGGGGAATATTATTCCCCAGGAGGGATTTGATGTTTATCTCGACTTGAATACGATTTCAAATGTTCTTGCATCTGCATCTAAGTTTATGAATTCACTTCCATTTTCTGAAGATGCTGAACGAGATATTGTATTCTGTATTCTCGATGTCGTAAGACACTGGAAGGGATTTGTTAGAAAACACGATGGCTCAAGAATCTTCTTACTTGTTAATGATTTTGAAATGAAACCGATGGTTGAGAATGATATTCTCAAATCTTATCTTAAACCATTCTCAAATAAGTTCCAAGGAAACAAGTATCGTCAATTCGTATATTATTGGGATGAGGCAATGAAGAAGATTGGAGTTGTTCTAAACTACGTACCCGGAACATATCTTATCAAGACAAACTTCATTGATTCTTATATAGTCCCTGAGGTAATAAGTGGCGGTAGAACAAAACTTGTTGTCACAGGTTCTTCTCTGTATACTGGATATATTCTTCAACCTAAAACATTGCTTATGTATTCAAGATTTTCGAGAAGTGGTTCTTCTCAGCTTACTGATCCTAAGATGATTTGTCAACATATCTCGAAAATTGATGATGAGATTATGGAAACATTTTGTACAAACAAAGTATTTTATAATATTCTTCAAGCTATTATTGGTGACTTCGACAGAGGAATAATGGGAACGACACAGTTTGGTATTACCAGTTTTGCACAAGAATTATATCGAGCTGTGGAGAAACATAAAGTCCCAAAAGATCCAAAGTCAATAGAATCAGTTCTTCCTGTGATTGATGAGAAATATCATGATTATCTTAAGCAAGTATTTCCATTAATCAATCTCGATATGCATGCTAAGATGATTCTTCCATCAACTATTGAAAAGCTTAAAGCTTTAATGGTTGATAAACTTGATATTGATGGATTACAGTCAATCACAATTGAAGGAATGAATTTACTTGAATTGCTTTAAGGTGGTGAATAAAATGAATCTTAATATTGTATCAATTGATTTTTATGGTGATATACTTAAAAATCAACTTGTTAAAAGATTATTGAAGTTGAATTATCGTATCGAGTACCCATACACAGAACCTTGTTTGATTATTAAAATTAAAATGGAACATGTGTTTGATGCAATTCCCAGATTGATGTGGGAAACAAATTATTTGAGACGAACAGAAGACTTTAGTGACTTTAGATTCGAAGAAGATGGAGTATACTTTGATATGATTCTCTCAGTTGGAGAATGTATTGATTATATTTATAGATGTACACCTCCAGCTTTAGTCAAGAGAGTTCCAGAATCAATCTCCAGTATTGAAGGTATTCGAGATACAGTTAAGCTGTATCTGAAGTATGTCGGTCCACAAACAAACATCTATGAATCATCATTTACAACGATAACACAATATGGATCAACTGATAAGATCACAAATGCAACATATGATGGAATTAATTATTTGAAAACATATAATGAAGGAATTGTATGTGAAGTTTTGTATTCAGATACTCAAGTTGATAAGATAAAAGGTGATGTTGAAATATCTGGACTGTTCAGAGTTTATATCGATAACAAAGATAATCTCATTCAGTTCTTAAAGATGTATCAAGCACATTCAATGAATGTGATGATTTGTGATTATGATAAACAATTCGATGGATATTATATCACATTCACAATCAAGACATCAAGTTTCATGAATCAAATTATTGAGAAATCATATGAGAAAATTCTTAATAAGTAATAATGATATAACCCGCCCATATGGGCGGGTTATATTTATAAAATAAGAAGAAGGTACACAATAGCTATCGTGCGCAGTGGAAAATACACACGATTTGATTTTTTATAAATCGACTATTGTTATTAACATGTAATGATGATATCACAATTCATCAAACTTGTGTAAAGTATAAAATACTCATCACAAGTTTGATCATAAAAAGAATTGTGATATAATGCGATTTGGTTGTTGTATTGGTATGAAGTATTTGTTAAATCACATTCTAAATTAATGATATTATAATATGTGGCAAAATATAATATCATTATAACATATGTTTACTTTATTAATTTTAAAACGATTTCGTAACTTATTAAAAGAAAGGAGTAGTTATTTATGGTAATTACTGATAGAAATCGACCCATGAGGTTTAAGTTACCTGATAATGATGATGTTGCATTAGTTCCATGGGAATATATCATTGATAGGTTAACTGAAGATCTTACACCACTTGTACAAGAAATATCCACAACTAATACAGCACTTAAAACCATCGACGATACACTTCAGTCTTGGCTTGATGGTGAAGATAGTTAAAGGAGGTTTTATATATGGCTATTGAACAAGAAGATGCAATCTTTCAGACATTGTTTGAAATTATTCATCAACAGCAAGAGCTTATAACAAGCATTTCAACTAAACTTAAACAGTTTGATGGAATGGGTGGTGGTAGTTCTGCAATAATTGCTGATTATCAGAGTGATACTCATTACAAAAGAAACACACTTGTTGTTGACACATCAACTGAAACTGTTTATCGTGTTATTAATGAATATACATCAATTACTGTTAATCAAGATTGTATGGATGGTAATCTTAAGCTTGTTGGATTTGAATCTCAAGTTGTCACCTTTGATCATAATCCGACTCAATCTGAAATCAATGTTCTTCCTGAGGATTCTCTTGTTGCTATTTATTCTGCTGCTGATACTCCTTATCAGCCTGACCTTCTTGAGTAATGGAGGTGACTTATAATGCCAGAAAATCAATTAATTGGTTATAATGGTGCATACTGGAGACTGATTAACTCATTTTCATATACTGGAACTGATCAACCTTTTACATTACCAATTGGAAAATACTTGTTTGTTTGTAAAGGCGGTAAAACCATTTGTAGAACCAATAATGTTCAATCTATCAATTATGGCGGAACATCATATGGTATTCTCGATTTATCAGAACAAACAACATTCCATGCAATTGTAGGTGGAGATGTTGATAATGAAATTGCTGGTGGATTTAACGGTGGTGCAAATGGTGGTAACAGCTTTGGTTCAAATTATGCAAAAGGCATTGGTGGAGCTGGTGCAACTGATGTTAGATTATTACCGTATAATCAAAATGAGTATCCAACATATGATTCTGAAAATGACTTAATTGGCCCAGTACTTGAAAAAACTATTTATCATGATACTGAATATGATGAATCACTTCCAACTTCTTCAGAACATACATACTTCGCGGTTGAGTATATTAGATCATATTACAATTCTGGATATATTGACACAGGTTTCCAAGATACAAATGATTCAAGAATCCAAGTTGATGTTAGTTTTGAATATACTACAGCTAACACATATGCTGTATTGATGGGTTGTCAACCTGGAGCTGATGCTGAATCTGGTGGTTTATCCTTTTATATTAAAAATAATACCAATGGTCCAATGTTTTATCGTGGCGATGGTTCAACTGCAAAATCTGCAAGTTTTAATATAACATTTGGAGAAAGAACATTAATTGATATAACCCATCATCATGTTTCAATTAATGTTGGTGAATCTGAGATTGTATCATTTGATGTAGGTGACGAAAATTCAGTATGGATTCCAAGTGGAGTTGGTGTATCTATAAATTCAATATTAAGAGGTGGAGGTAATAGTCGTCAAGATGATAGACCAATTCCAATGATGCTGTATGGATTTAAAGGATATAATAATAATGTATTAGAATCTGATCTTGTTCCAGTAACAAGAAAATCTGATGGATGGTGTGGATTATTTAATAAGGTTGATAATACATTTCATCCTGTGTCTGCTGATACTTCAACATCATATTGGATAGCCGGTCCACCTAAGGCATCAGCACCATCTCTCAATTCACGAATTATTGTAGCTGGTGGTGCTGGTGGGACATCTATATTGGCATCATATTCTAATAACTTCAATAGTATGACTGCATATGGTGGACTTACAGGTGGATATGTTAATACAGCTGGACCACAATCATCATATAATTTAACAGCACATATGTTTGCATCACAAACAAAAGGTCATGCTTTTGGTTATGGTGGACAAGCATCAACTATGCTTTCAAATAAATCATATAGTGCTGAAGGTTGTGGTGGAGGTGGTGGTGGTTGGTATGGTGGATTTTCCGCATACTATCGACAAGATGCCGAAAATCAAACCACAAATGGTGGTGGTGGTTCAAGTTATGTGTTAACTGAATCATCATATAAACCACCCGATTACAATCCATCTTCAAAATATTATATGACAGATGTTCGTATGACAGCTTCTGATGCATTAGAATCAGGAGTTTATATTTATGAAGAAACATTATTAAGAAATGGAGATATTATTGAATTTCCATGTATCGGTGTTGGTGAACACATGATGATTCCATCTGGTAAATATAAATTTCAATGTTACGGTGGTAATGGTGGTTCTCGTCGTAGATGGTTTGAAACTTCAAATGGTGGATATTCTGAGGGAATATTTACAACATTACAGGATAGAAATATACATGTCTATGTTGGAGGTTCAGGTGGTCCAGCACATGTGATATTGAATCATTTTGGTGATGTTGATACAGGACATACAAATTCAACATTTTCCACATCAGCATTTAATGGTGGACATAAAACACTTCTAAATTTATCAATTAACTCTACTAACTCTGGTGGTGGTACTGATATAAGAATTGATGATGATGATTTGTATAATAGAATCATTGTTGCTGGTGGTGGTGGTTCACAAGGTGGCTTCACACAAAATACACTAACACCAACATATGTTGGAGGTGCTGGTGGTGGATTAGTTGGTGATAGTCCAACATCTGGTAATGGTACAAACTATGGTGGTGGAACACAAACTGAATCGCCATCTGGTTCATATGATGTATATGGTTCATTTGGAGAAGGTGGAGGAGTTCAATATGCCTCATCATCAATACCTGGATCAGGTGGCGGAGGCTGGTTTGGTGGTAGTGGAACATCCTATTCATCAAGCTCCGATACTGGTAAAGGTGGAGCTGGTGGATCTGGATTTGTATTAACAGCTGACACTGAATTGATTTCTGGTTATAAGTTAACACATGAAGATGCATTAACAAATGCTTCAACTGTTGTTGGTGGTAATACTCTTGGACCAAATACATCTAAAGCTGTAATAACTGTTCAAGATATTTATGCAAAACTGCTTTGTCAAGATGATGAAGGTTATAAGTATTATAATTCAGAACATGATTCCTGGACTTTATTACCATCACAACGACTCATACCTGCTGCATTTGAGGAATATGGTAATTCACTCACGACTGATAATGGGTTGGTTGGTAAAACATTTAAAGTATATGCATATGATATCTCTGAATCAACTGCTGTTGTATCGATTACTGTAGTACCATCAAGACAATTCATATATGCAAATACAAATCTTGAGCTTGATATAACCGGTTTGACATTAGATGATAAGAAATATAAAGATGATGAATATGATGTATCTTGTTCTGCTGTTAAAAAACGTGATCCAGAGACAGGTAGAATGATGTCTAATGTCCAATTAGCTGTTGACAAGTTAACCGATGTCAATAACTATTATCGCGCTTATGGAGCAAGAATTCTTTATAATGGATCACAAGATTCACATGAGTATTTAAAACTTGATGAAAACGGTCGTCGCATATTCAAACATTATATCACAAATGATGAAAGTGGTGAATTAGTTATTGAAGAACGTACAATGGAACTTGAAGATCCAGAGAAGTATCGTGATCCAATAACAAAGGAAATTACAGTTCATCAATCATTATTGAGAGTTGGTATAGGTAATAGAATTCCAATTAAGTATCTCAATATACTCGATCAGGATGTTGGTAGTATTCATTCAATTGTATTTGCTGAATGTGATAGAGTTGTTTATATGCTTGCACTTGTTAAGATTAATAATGCATTTACTTTATTAATTAAATCAATCAATATTCAAACTGGAACAATTGTTGATCTTGTTCGTAGAAATTGGTATACTGAAATCTATGATGGTCAAAATTCATATTCACCTATAAATGGATTTTTAGTTGATGATGATTACTATTATATTGGTGCAGCTGCATATTCTACATCAACATATAATCGTAGATTAATCAAGATCAATAGAACAACTGGTGAAGTTACAAATACATCTCCAACAAGTCGAGATTTTTATAGTAGATACGGTTCACATTTAAGCTGGATTGATGATACACACATTCTCACATTTAGTGATAGAACTGTCATGATATATGATACTGAAAAAGATGTATGGAATGAAGTTGATCATGGATGTGGTGTAGTTGGTTTTTATCGTTCTGCTGTTGGTAATAAATACATCGTATTTACGATCAGACCAATTGTCTATGTAATTGATATTGAAACATATCAGCATGTGGTAAGTTTTGCATCATCTGGTTCAACCTCATACAACTCTCCATGTGTAACATATCATGATGGTAAGTTCTATATTGCAAACTATTCATCATTTATAGATGTACTTGATGAAGAAACATTAGAACTTAAACGACTTGCAACTGTATCACCGATGACTAATGCTAATGATATTAAATATGTAAATGGTGCATTATATATAACACAAGAAGGATCAGATTCATCAAATAAACAAATCATTTATCGTTTAAATGAAAAGACTCATTCAATCATTTATACACCATGGTCTGTTATTACTGAAAAGGATGATATGAATTCATGGTTTGATACATTCGAAACACATGGAATATACTTCCATGCTGTTAACACATTATTGTTATCAGATTATACTGGTTATGCGAAATATAAATTTGGTAAACGATTTACAAGAAATGATGTATCATTTGCAATTGATAATATTGACAATATGACTTATGATGAAAGATTTGTCACAGTTGATGAAGCTGGAGTTACAGTTCATATTGGTGATATACAGTATGAATTGGGTGAATATAATGAAAATCATATTGCATCATTTGAAGTTAATAAGAAAGATTATCGTAAAATTATAGCATCATCTTCGATGATTGGAGAATAATTGAAAGGAGGATAATATTTAAGTATGAAAAAAGATCTTGCAATGTTTAATCGTGCAATGGAATTTGCAAAAAATAAACGCCCATATGGTGGTTTGAGTAATATCTATGTTGCTCAAACCATTAATCGTGATGGAGAAGTTACATCAGAAACATATGGAATGAACATGTTTACTGATTATGGATTTGGACGTTATTTTTCAAGCATCATTAACTGGCCACATAAAGTTTTTATTGGTGGTGCACAAAATACAGATCAGTCTTTAATCACAACTCAATCAATATTCGAAACGATTACAACTAATTCTGATGATGGAGATCTTAGAGATATATCGATTGATTACGAATATCCAATGTATTATTATCCGCAAGGAAATGATGGAATTATTACATGTATTTGTAAATTCCAAGAATCAACATTTCCTTGGAACTTATCCGATGTCAGTGAAGATATTACTATCACTGAATATGGTATTGGTGAAAGTATTAATCAATTATGGACTCATAGTTGGGTATATGATATCACAGGTGCTAAAGCAAGTATCATCAAGCATCCAAATGAAAAACTTGAGATAACAATCTATTTCTGTTTGACATATAAAGTGTCTCTGATTACTAATAATTATGCTAATGATATTTATACAACTATTACGACTCTTCAAAGATTCTTAAGTAATAACAGAATGGATGATTACTCAGCTGGTATTCTCAGAAGAAATAGTAATGCTGCATTCACAAAACTGACATATCAATCTGATTATAACAATAAGACTGATGATGATCATGTTTATATCAATACTAATTCAACTATTACAAATCGTCATCAGAGTAAATTCACATCATTCCATCCGTTTAATATGTATAAGAACGGTGGTAACTATAATGGATACTTTAATGGATTTTATACACAGACACATGGATTCCAAGTATTGTCACCTGAACAGCGTACGACTTATGAATCATTTGATGTAATTGGTCGATCAACATATGCTGTTGGTTTTCATAATACTTGTATAGCTGATCGATTCGGTGATGAGACAAATGAGTTACCATTTACTCAGGTTGATATTTCAAATGTTTATTTGTATAATAGATTCACAGGCGAATATGATAATCCAGTATCATTCACCAATGATCCAGTACATGAATATTCAGAAGCTTCATTTAAAATAAACTTGGCAAATCCAATTTATTATACAAATATTGATCATATTCTGAACATGTATGTTTATCAGAATATGAATACATCTGATCCAATTGATCAATTTAATAATGTTGATATTGGATCAATTTATGCGACTGATGAATATTGGAATATTAATGCTTGGGAACCAATTCAGAATCCATTTAATATTCAACAAGAATTGAAGACTAAGAGGTATTATATTACTAATTCAAATCTCAATCAGCTTAATCCAGTTAGACATAGTAGTGAGTTTACATTAACACCAGCAGTTGCTCAATATAAGTCAAGTTTATCATTTAATGATTATGGTCCAAATCAGCAATCACCATTCTGTGAAAATTATATACGTGGATATTTTGTTCGTGCTAATAATGTTTATATGCCAAATACATCATCAGTATTTCAGATTGGTTCCAACCTCGATATACCACTTGGATCATATAATGCTGTGGCAGATACGAAACATTTCTGTTATGGTAATATCATTATATCATTTCCATATTCAACATTAAATGATGGAAGATATTATATTACAAATCTTGATAATATGAGTGATCCATATTCTGTATATAAATCTATTAATGGTACAGAAGGCTACACAAGTTTCAATGCAAATATTAAAGAACATTCATTCATTACACAATCATCAACTGGATTGATTTGTTTACAACGAATCGATACTGTTGATGAATCAGTTGTAATTGATTTTTCTTCACGTGTTGTTGGTGCTGAGAATCAGTTTGTTCAAAAACGATTTGAATCAACAATCGCTTGTGCAATATATTCAACCAATTCAAAGAAACGAGTTGCATATGTTCCAACATCAAATCCATTAAAACTTGAAGTATATGATTTTGATGATGAAACTGTTATTGAATCATTTGATCTTCCAACTGGATCTGCAACACCTAAAATGATTTGGGCGTTGAATGATTATATCTGGATCACAGATGGTGCAACTTGGTCACGTGTATACAATATTGGTGGTTCTTCAACTGGTGAAACTTGTACAAATAATATGACGCTTGTATCATCAGATAAATCAATTCTTCAACATATTTGTATGACTGCTGTTTCAGATGTAATCATGGTGTATAGATGCAATGGCATGTCTTCATCAGAACAAGTATTCTTTACAAGAACTGATAAGAATCAGTCAACTGTATACAATCTCAGTGACTTCTCATATCAAGCTGGATCATATTATCAATATTTCGTCGTAATGGATCTTCGGTATATTGAGAATGGTAAAACGCTTGTATTGAATATTGGTAATGAATACTATTATAGCAATACTCCTGGTAGTAGAGGTGCTTGGACAAGCATTATTGATTTCGGTCAATATATAAATCCATCTGCATCAACTGGTGGTATCGCAATCGTTGATCAGTTTACAAATCCAACAATTTCAAAGAATCGTGGAATTTGTATATATGGTGAAAACATGATCACTGGATATGAAGGTGGAGTACCGATGATACAGATTCCAATTTCAAATATGCTTAAACATAGACTTGTTGGAAGAACAAAGACTCATTCAACTATTAATACAATTATACATATTGATGGTAAACTCATTACAACTGAATATTCTAATACAGCACCTGGTGATTATCCTGAATCTGGATATCCACCTGGATCACAAAACTGATTGTGGGTGATTTATTATGGCTAATTCTTTTAATAGTAAAGAAATAATTAAAATCATTCCAAATAAGAAACGAATACCAGGTCAATCCCCCGCACGTATTGTACGGGGGTTATATGTTACTGGTGTTTGGCGTCCTCCGCATTATATTGATAGAACACTGATTGTTGATGCTATTTCAACAGCACATGTTGGTGTATATAGCTATACTACCGAAGATGTTGAGAATATTCCATGTGATATGTCCGTTGGTTATACTGAAATATGTGAAGCACACCCAATTGTTATAGCAAAATATACTGCTAAAGATCATCATATTTCACCTGGTGATATGTCTGTTGGTTATACTGAAATATGTGAATCAAATCCTCTTACTCTTGAAAAATGGGTGACTGAAGATTATCATACATTACCCGGTGATATGTCTGTTGGATATTCAGCAATTTCTGTATCTAAATTATTAATATTTCAAAAGCTTCCGATTCAACACAGTGATCAACCACCAGGACAACCATCATTGCAGGTTACGTCTATTATCACAGAACATGTTACTGTTAATTCAAATTGAAGGAGTTGATAATTTATGTATACCCTCGAAGAAATTGATAAGAAGATTCTCGAGTTTAGAGAACGAACAAAAGACAAGGGTTTATTGCTTCATAACAATTATTTCATATTTACAGTGGATCGTAATGGTAATATTTGTAATGAAGCATATGGTGCAAATTTGGTGACAGATTATGGTATTCAGCAAATGTATATAGCATACTGGTACACTCAAGGTTATCAAAACTGGTGCTTTTATACAAAATTTGGAACTGGTTATGATCCAACAAATGACAAAGTTCCAAAATTGACTAATTCATCATTGTATGAATTTGCATGTAAAGATAATGGAATTACTTCATCAATTGACACTATTGAAAGTGGTTATTATAATGATAGAACAACAATGAGTGCTGATGAAGGTGTTATTTATCAAACTGCGAGATTCCAGTATAGTCAGTTAGATTATATTATCAATCTCGCTCCTCAAACGAGTGTTGATCCTGGTCATATCGGTGGATTATCAACTGCATCACCACGTGATACTCGTTGGCAGACTGATAACGATGGTAATTATTTTGAAATAAATGAGATTGGATTAGCATCACATGATAGTCAAAATGGTTCAAATTTGTTCTTTCATTTTGCAGTATTAGATAAAGATGGAAATCCAAATCCAATCCGTAAATATGACAATCAGAAACTGTATGTTTACATCTATCATACAGGCATTACTTCTGAAAAAGTAATATTCGATACATGGGATCGTGGTGAATATATAACGATCGAACCAATAAACAGAACATACTCGCTTGAGGCTGGTTCAAGAAATCTTTGTTCGTATTTTACATCTGTTGAACGTGACTCCTATTCATGGAATTCTCAGGAGAACCCAATTCATAGACGTATGACAGATAATACTGCTGCATATATATTTGCAAGCAACCCTACTGTGTCATTTGATGATGAAACGCATATTCTCACAGAAACACATCAAGTTCCAGATAGACTTATTGAACGTGATGATTTTTATTTAAGTGGATTTTTGTTAACGAATGGAGTATATTCCGGCAGTACTTATCAAAATGATAGAGGATCACAGTGGATAAATCTTATGACATATGACAGGCAAAGTGTTCCAGAGACGATTATATCAGATAATTTTTATACGAATGGGTATGACAGTTCATATTTCAACATGCAATTTGGTCAGTCTGCTCGAAGAAATACTAAGAAGAGATATCTCCTTCCAGTTGATAGATTAATTGATATCCAATCATTAAAGATGTTTAATATCCAAGATGATGACTTTACAATTGATGAAGAAGTCGAATATCAACAATATTACTTTAATCAAAGATATATCAATCAAAGATCTACGTTATATCAGATTATATGTCCAGATGGTGTAAAACGAAATGTTTGGTATTATCCAAATATATTCTCAAATGGATATGGTAATCATATACATGGATTTGCGCATCATATGAATATTGCATCATTTATAAATACTGGAATTACATTGTTTGCATGTGATAAACCATGGGATGTTTCAACATGGACACAGATTATTGATCTTCAAAATCCAGATTCAGCTCTTGTTAAAAAGAGATATTTCGTTTCATATAATAACGTCACATTGCAATTCTATTTCCAAGAATCACAATATCCAAAGATTGTTACAAAGGATGCATATCGTGAACTTGATGATGGAACACACATTAGTTGTGATGTATTTGATGTTCATTATAAGCCAATTTATAATGATAATAATGAAGTATTATATCTTGGAAATCGTTTGACATTATTTGATAATACTACACTTGATTATATTGATTCATATTCATTGAATAGTGGATATTATACAAGTAGATCAAATGGTCAATATTCATCATATTTAGAACCATGGCATTTTACAACTGGTACATATGGTGATTGGTTTTGGTTTAAGTATAGAAATAAAGGTATTAAACTTATTCATATCCCATCATTTAAAACTAATCATGATTATGACTTTAGCGCAATTTATTCATCAACTATTTCAAATGATACAGACATCTATGTTGACACAAATGATTCTAATTTAATACTTGTTGAAAATGCAGCATCACCATATGGATTCTATATCATTGACCTTAGTAAAACACCCTCACAACTTGGTATTACTAATAATGATACAGTCGACCCAACAGATATAACACCTACGTCTTATAGTAATACATATAAATACTGGTATACTGATTCATTTATTCAAAGACCATCTGGGGATAAAACCATATTTCCAATCATTGTATGGAATAATGGGAACAGATCAACATGCTTCAGAGTATATGAATATGATGAAAATGACACTCTGTTATTAAAATCAGCTTGGTTCAAAAAGGACTATAGCTTCCAGAATGCAAACACAACTAAGTACAAGTTAGATTTTGCATGGAATGGACTAGACGCTCGTGGTAATACAGATGCAGTTGACGGGTTTGAAAACTATACAAATTATAATGGTGCTAAATCATTAAGAATCATTGAGCATTCTAAATATACAACTGATATTGATGATGCTCGACATGCTTTCTTTATTCGTGGAACTAATAAAGTTTGTTTCACATATGCATCATCTGATTATTTGACAAAATGGTATGTTGTTGATGCAACTGATATGTATGATTCAAATAATGATCTTAAAATTCTTAATACATTTGAAATCAATCAATCATTTGCACAAGAATATGGTGGTGCTGTTGGATTTTCCCATTGTGCTTATGTTAGATTTAAGAACACAAGTAATGTTTATGGAACATATTTCTTTGATCTAACAACTGGTGATACGATATATCTTACAGAATGGAATTTTGATTGGTCTCAATCTGTTAATGAGCGTAGTTACCAATTTTATGGTGATAATAGATGTTTGGTATTTGGTATCAATGGTGCAATTGATACTAATGCATATTATCGAGGAAACGATAACAAAATTTATTGTATAACACCAGATAAACCAACAGAATTACTTGATATCACAAGTAAAATCTATTCTGATAGTAATGATAATAATATTATTTTTGGTGATTATGTTGCATTTAATGGTTTTAATATCAAATATATCAATGATAATAAGCAGTTAATATTTTCAGTATATGGAATGAATACATCAACAGCTGATAGATGTTATTTATTTACATTTGATCTTGGTGATTTTATTCATAAACGTGAACATACAGTTGCTGCGCCTAATTTTAGATATAAGATCAGTACATATAATGACAGATATAATTCATTCTGGTTTGGAATGCCTGTTCATAAAGGTATCTTAACATTTAAGGATGGTGCAGTTTTCTATGGTAAAACAAATGCATTTGCTTATTATCCAATTGAAAACTTTGTTCCACACAAGATTGAATTAACAACTGATTGTATTACGTCATATAATCAACCGATCAGATTATCTGATAAACAATTCCGTTTAAAGACAACTAATGATATGACAAAATTCAAATTAGAGAATTCCGGTAAACATCCGAAACGTACTAACTAAAAAGAATTATAATCCGGGGCATATGCCCCGGATTATAAAATTCATTATTAGCCAATTGATAAACGTTGAATTTGCATTGGGATATTATCATCAAATGGATTAACATTAGATTGTTTATCATTTGATCTTGATGAATCAATTTTACGACCATTTTTAATATCATCCATCTTCTTAGAGATTTCTTCAAGAAGTTCTTCGACCTTTTGTGCTCGTACATTAAATGTCATATTCTGAAGATCTTCCATCATTTTCTCATTAGAAACATTAGCTCGTTGAACTAAGATGTTATTGTTGGTCACATTACCATTTTCATCACCAAAGATCTTGTTCATATCAACCGGTGGAATATCACCATTAGCAGTAACAGCACTAACAGCAGCATCAGTATCATCATCTGTGGCTGTAGCTGAAGTTGTAGTTGCTGTGGCTGTTGTAGCAGTAGAAGGAGTTGCAGCTGTACTCTTTCCAACATATCGAATAGCACGGCTATAACGACCATGACCATTGATAGTACCTCTGTTGTTCTTAGTAGCAGTAAATGCATCAGTTCCATTATTAATCATATCATTTACAGCAGCAAGAGCACGTTGCATACCACCTTCCCATCCATATGAGAAGCCATATACATTATTATTCTCAACACCAGATACGATTTCACCATGGTGTGCTCCACCACTATAGATAATACCGATATCACCACCTTGGAGAGATGAAATTGAAGGATTATCAATCATTTGCCAATCAGGAGAAATTGCACCAGATGCATCTTTAATACCCTTAGCAGATTGGAATCTTGCAGAGTTCATTCCTTCTGATTGATAGCCCATAACATCAATAACAGAGTCAACTAATCCAGTACAGTCAGGACGTTCTTTAAATGTTTTACCATTGATTGTAAGTGTATGCGTTTTACCACTCTGGTTATAGTCACCCTTATTACCAACAACACCAACAGCTTCATATGCTTTAACAACTGAAGGAACAGTACCAAGTACAGTTCCACCATTTCCCATGTAAGTTCCATTTGAAGCTCCACCAAGTCCACTACTATAAACAGTGTTGTTTATACCATTAACATTACCAAACGCATAGTTTGCAAATGTTCCACCACGTTCAACAGCTTTACCAAGACCCATTCTTCTTGGATCAACATTATATGCTGTATTATACTTACCAACGACAGTTCCGGTTCCACCAGTGGTATTTGCAGCGCCACCTCCAGCACCTCCGCTTGTATAACCATTATCAAGCATCCAGTTGTAAACATCTGCTGCAACACCAACATATTTACCAAGTCCACTAACTGTACTCCAGCCTTCAGGTACAAGTGCACCACCTACATAGTGACCACTACCTTCAACCAGATCTTGGTTAATAATCGGACCTATCGGATCTCCGGCTTGACCAACTAATGAGTGACCAGCTAACGTTTCAAGAGCATTACGATAACTATTAAGATTACTGCCGTTTACTTTACCACGGTCATGTTCAGGATTTTCACTGAAGTATCCTTTTTGGATATAAGACAATTGTTCTGCAAGTGTTGAACCAAATGAAGTATCAGTATCACCATCGGAGTTTGGAATCCAGTTCATCAAACCAACAGCACGCTGACCGTTCTTATCTTTCGTTACCTTAGTAAGACTCTTTTCACCAATGAGCTTTCTTGCACCATCTTCCCAAATACCCATTGCCATAATGAGTGCTTGTTGTTGTGGTGTCATGCTTGAATTAGCCGCTTGTTGGAAGAAGTTAGAAATACCTTCTTTATTTTTATATTTCTCCCACGTACTTCCAGCTGCAGATCTAAGCGAATCATTCATTGTGATTTTGCTTAAAGAAGGGCCATATGATGTACCAGCAACGACACCACCACTTGGTCCACCATTAACGGTTACACCTTCACCATTCCAAGTTGAATAAGTATCATAATACTTTTGTGCTTTAGAACGACGTGGTCCGACGTTTCCTTCAAGATTTGCAGGTCTTTCATATTTTCTTAACCAAAGATCAGAAGCCTCGTTGACATCTGTAGTTGTTTTAAGTTTTTCTATAAGATCACTGTCAACGGTTTTTGTGATTGCATCCATCTGTGCACCGACATCAGCAATTGAAACACCTTTTTCTTTTGCAGTATCATATAGAGCCGCCTTAAGATTTTCAGCTGTAAATTGTACAAGACCATATCCTGCACCACAACCAGCTTTATTATGGTCACTGATAAATTTATCACGTGTATAAGTACCACTATCAACAGCAGATGTGTATTCTTCATCGGTCATACCAAGACTCTTGTTATATGTGTCTTCAAGGTTGTTTGGCTGAACACCAGATTCAGCTTCCATATTACCGAGTACACCAGCAGCACCTTGTGGAGTGAAACCGAGAACCTTAGTTAAGTACATCCAAACTTGTTGTTCAGTTGTACCGCCGCTTACACTTCCACCTCCGCCGATACCGGCTCCACCTGTTGCGGTACTACTACCGCCCATAAGTCCACCAGTCCATTCACCTGTTTCGGGATCATATCCACCCCAAATGGTTGTATCAGCCTGGTTTTCTGCATCCCATACGTCATTTATCTTTGCTGCATTAATATAAGCTGCATCATCTTTTGCGGCAAGATTCGTCCATTTTCTACGAGTAGCTTCATCTTTCCATGCTTCGGCTAAACGCTTCTTATATTGCTCGAGTGTTTCATGATTACCACGAGGATTAGCTTGCTGATATAAAACGAATCCAGCATTTTGATATGCTTCATATTCATCATTACCAAGTGTAGCTCTAAGTTCTTCCTCGAGAGCTTTCTGTTTATCCTTATCTTCAGCCTCAGCAAGTTCCTCATCTTCACTCATTGTAAATATTCCAAGAATGTTATTGAATATACCAGATAGACCAGACATTGCACTCTTGAATACACTTGAGAACGAAGAACCAGTTGTTGATGAATCAACTTTCTTTTTACCTAAAAGAGCATCAGCATAAGCTTGCTCAGCAGTATGACGCTGAGTGTTACCAACATAATTATCTTTAATAGCTGCATTTCCAGCTAAGCTACCAGTCGAAGCAGTCGAAGCACTTGATGTGGTATCAGATATATCGAGCTCTTCGCCTTCTTCAACTTCCTCAGATACGTCTGGATTAATATTTCCGCCATCATTGATAATAACACCAGCTGTCAGCTCTTTTAACATGTTCACAGCATTAGGAAGATTTTCCTTACGCATTTTATCTGGAAGCTTTGATCTTAACCAGCTCTCCAATGGAGTATGAAGGTTTTTATTTTTACACTCAATTGAATATGCTTCCATAAGCTGTTTATACAACTTTGGATATTTCTTCTTAATCTCACTAATGAATTTTTTAACATCATTAAGTTTGATCTTATCATCCTTGCTACTACTACTCTTACTTGTACCGGTGTATCCGGTATTTGGATCGTCTCCATACCAGAGGTTATTGCCTTCTTCCTTCTTTTTGCTATTTTTCTTTTCTATGTCTCGAGCCATGTCTTCTTCAAGTTTCTTTTCAAGCTCAGACTTACTTTCTTTTTCAGGTCCAGAACCATAGAGACCAACAATTGATCCAGATACAACATCATTTGTTGAGTGTCTTTCAATACGACCACTAATTGGATTAGATATATAAGCTCCACCGTTAGAATCAGTACCAACGACATTCACATAGTGATTATTTCCAGATCTTGTTCCAAATCCACTACCGCTTCCAACAATAGTAACAGGATTATCAGGTGTTGCACGTTTAAGTGATCCTTGTGATACACCACCAACTGTGTATCCCATTCCCATTGCCTTAGCAGTATCAAGGAATCCACCAACTGATGTACCTTTACTGGTTGAATAGTTACCGTTAGAAGCCATACCCTGAGCGAGGCTACCAGCATTAACATTACCACCACCACGGCGACTAAATGCATCTGCCAGTGCAACAGGTCCACAACCATGTTTGGTCATATTCATGTAACTTCCATAAGATCCTTGTGAGTTACCACTACCAGTGATTTGATAATAATACCTTGTTGATGTATCATCGGAATTAGTATTATCATCAGTAGATATGGTTGAACTATCCATATCGCCTATATTGGATTCACTATCATCAACTGCAGGAATCTCAGTCGATATAGTTGAACCACTATCAAAATCACCAATATTGGAATTATCATTATCAGTAGATATAGTTGAACTATCCATATCAATGACATTTGAACCACCATCATCAATTGTAGGAATATCAGCAGATGTTTCAACCTGACTTTGTTCATACGTATCATCTGCTGCAGCATCTTCAGATTGTCCATCACTAATTGTACTCGGAGATGATTCATCAGAACTTCCAGTATCAGAGCTAACGGGAATCGGTTCACCATTTTCATTGAGAATCGGTTGACCGTTTTCATCAACAAGTACATTTTCACTTGTAGGGTCACTGCCATCGTCAGTTGATTCTTCTTCTGCAATAGCATCTGGATTAACATCTTCATACAATTTGCTTAAGCTCATAGGATCTAATCCAGCCATCTTATTGAAGTTATTCATAGATCCTACTACACCGGTATTAGCCATTACTAAACCAGATGCAGCCATACCAGCAGCTGTATTGAATAATGCAGAACCAGCACCACCTTGTCCTTGTGCAGCTAATAAGAGTCCCATTGCTGCAAGCAACTGTGCATCATCATTCTGCATAGTACCAATCATCAGTTTAGAATTCGATACAAGATCAACAAGTCTTGGAGCAACAAGATTTCTAAGAGCAGAATTAATCTTTAGATCAATCTTAAGTTTATAATGTTTGAAATCTTCACGGAATTTGAATAGTACATTATGAATTGGAACGATTCCATCTTTAGCTGCCTCATGTACTACAACTGCGGCTTCTTCTGTCGCAACCATTACTCTTTGTAGCATTTTACCAATGCCACCAAGCATAATAGCTATTGGATCATCATCGCCAGGTCCAGAGCCATATGTATCAACTGCAGCACCATTTGATGCAGACGCAGCTGGAATTGAAGACGATGCATTTGATGAACTTGCTTCTTCAGCACTAACTTTATTTGCTGAAGCGAATGGATGTGTTATAGCTTGTAGACCAGTCTTCACATCATTGGCACCTGCAAGTTTCATATCAGTGCCCCATGCAGTAGCCCTTACCGCCTGTTCAACGTCTTCCTGTTTCCCAAATTTGTTTGCTAATAATCCAAAGATTAATGAAATATTTCTAATCAGATCACCGATTAACGTTTTAATTGCACCATATATCACTTGAATTACACCAGATACAATTTGAACAGCTGGTCCGATTACTTTTGTTATGACAAAACAAAGTGGTTCAAATGATGCGAGCATAATATCAGTCATAAATGCGACAAATGGATCCAATAAAGTTGACAATGCTTGAACACTTTCAGTTATTATATCAAATAACGGTGTTAATGCATCAAATACTACAACTATTGAATCAAGCATATTTACAATAATATCGAGCACTGGTTCCAGTATATTAGTAACTAATTTAAGTATAGGCTCAAGAATCTTAACAGCAACAGCAAGTAATGCAGATAATACTGAAAGTACTGGATCAAGCATTTTAAGAACTGATTCAAGTACAGAACCAACAACATCAGAAAGTATCTTAAATACTCCAGTAAGCATTTCAAGCATTTTTGACAATCCAGTTGCAAGTTTCTTTACAACATTACCAATCATCTTAACCAGTGGATCAAGAGTTTTGATAATTGATTCAATACCCTTCTTCAATGGTTCAAGACCCTTTGTAATTGCATCTCGAATCTTCTTAATAAATGTTTTTACAACTGCCATACCAGCAACAAGTGTGCCAATAATCTTAGCAATACCAATAACAATTTTCAATATTGGATGTGCAGCAAGCATGTTACTAAAAGCAGATGTAATCTTACTAATAAAGCCAGTAACACCTTTACCTACTTTACCAACAGCACTTCCGACTTTTCCAACAGCTCCACTGATTTTACCACCAATACCAGCTTTATTACCACCAGTTGCACCAGCTGCATTTGATGATGAACCAATACCAGAATTAGCAGGAGCTGATGTTCCACCACCACTTGATGCAGCTGGAGATAACGTTCCACCACCACTGCTACTACTACTTGACGTATCAGAAGATGATGTTCCACTATCACTACTTGATCCAGCAGAAGCTGGTGAACCATCCATACCACTCAAACCAACACTATTAGCAACATCACTTGGAGATTGAGTTAATGGTGCATTTTGTTCATTTAATGATTTTTGTTTTTCTTTTTCAGCTTTCTTTTCTTCACGTTTAGCTTTTGCATCAGCAAAGCTTTGCTTCAGTCCACCGAAACCGGATTTAATATCATTAACACCAGACATGATTCCTTTCTTCATAAGTTTCAAGAAAGGTCTTGCAACGAGGCTTAAGAACAGCGTACCAATTGTACTAACGATGATTTTGACACCTTTAGTGAGAATACCAATTAATCCACCACCGAAAAAATTCTTAAGTGTTGCACCAATTCCATTTTCTTTAACAGATGCAACTTTTGATTTTAAATTGTTTCCAACAGTTGTCCACATAGTGAACAATTTTCCAGATAGATTTTTATTTTTAATATTACCAAACATACGTTTGATAATAGGTAAATCACTTGATAATTCTCCATCGGTAGCTGATGATTGAATCATTGCATTTGCACTTGCAATCACCAATTCATCTGATTTAGAAACATTATCCTCAGAGTTTTTAATATCACCAGAACCAACTGTTGATCCAGCACCTGGTTCAGCTTGTGGTATTGATCCACCGCGCCCATGTCCACGTCTTGGAATTAAACTGATAATCTTATCAAGTCTTGAGAATACTCCATCTCTGAAATTGTCAATGTTTGTTGTAAATGAACTTCCAATACCATTAACTTGTGATGTTAGATCCTTAAGGTCGGAACTATCACCATATGAAGACATTTCTGCAATCTTCTTCTGAAGATCATCAATCTTCATCGTAGTTCCATTTTCATCAATCTTAACTTTGGAAAAATTTTCTTCGTTAGAGACATCTCTTGCAATCGATTTACGTTTTTCATCACGTAAAATTCGATTCATATTATCTCCACCTTGTGCACTTAGACGTTTTTCAATTTCTTCATATATTTTATTAGAAGCTTCTTGGTATTTATTCTCATAAGATCTAAGTTGTCCATTATTCTTGAAATTTTCAATCAATTCATCATGACTGATATTAGTTGCTTCAGTACGATTTAAAACTTGATCCTTTGTTCTTGCAGTATTAGCTGTTTTGAATTCAGCAACACGTCTTGTTATATCTTGAGCTAATCTATGGACATTCTGATTTGCTGATGACATAATATTTGCAGAACGAGCTTTAATAATATTAGCTTTAATACTATTAATGAACTTAATCATCGTATTCTCATTAAAGCTTTGAAGACCTGGGATTGCTGTTTTATAATCCCGAATCATCTGTTGCTGGATATAATTCCAGAAATCATCACCAACAAGATCTTGAATTCCTGTGACTTTATATCCATTCATTGCAAAGAATGATACAGCTTCAAGAGTGAATAACTCGTAAATATCATCCTTATGTTTGTTAAATGCATCACTCGTATTTTGATCAAGGAATATTTCTTGAACTCCTTGCTCAACTGAGTCCATGAATGATTGACCCATGTTTGATGCAATAGTATTACCACGAACGGATGAGTAGTCAGTTGACTTTCTTGCATTATACTTTTCATCAGTCAAAGTTCCAGCAGCATCACCAGATTGTCTTACACGAAAATCTTTACCTGTAAGAGATTTAGTAATGATCTTCAAGTACTCAGGAATTATATCAACAATTGTTGTATATACTTTCCCATCAAACTTTGATGCATCAGTATTATATGATGATTTATAAGTTGATTTATAATTATCAAGATCATCACCTTTAAGACCCATTGATGATTGAAGCGTGCTCTTGATTAAATCACCAACCATTGGTATACTTGACAACAGTTGATCAAGCTTTTTTGTTACATTATTTTCACCGAATTGTCCAGTTAATACATCATGAACACTATTACCGACAGCTTCGTTTATACCTTTACCAAGACTATCCCAAGTTTTGCCTTGAAGATCTTTCACAAATTGTCGATCTTTTAAGAAGCCAATTTTATTTAAACCTTTACCAATATCTTTATTTTCAAGATTTAATGGATCAAGTACAAATAACGAAAATAGATTCTCTGGTGTCATGAACTGCTTAGCCATTTCGAGTGGGCCACTCAGTAAATTTGATGCAGAACTTTGAATATATTTTGTAAATGATCCAAGTGTTGCACGACCATCAGAACCAACAATGCCATATGCTTCACGATTAGCTTCTTCTTCAGCTTGTTCAATTGCAGATGATTGAAGTTTAATGAGTGTGTCTAATTTCTCAGAAATACCCATTACTGAATTATTCACATTATTAACAGCTGTGATTAATTCAGCAGCACGACCATTAATGGTTGATGTTATTTCAGCAGCATTAAGCATTGACGCTTCAGCTTGTTTACCTGCAATCTTGTACATTGCATTTACTTGACCGCGGGCAACATCCTTCATACTGTCATAGTCAAGTATCTTTGATGGAGCTGGTTCATCTTCTGCACTTTCACCATCACCAAGTTGATAACCTGCGTCAAAATCAGAGTCATTATTGGCCATTAGATCATATTCTCCGGTGGCCATATCACCATCGAAGAACCAATCAGCAAGTTTCTTACCACCATTCTGCTTAATATCAGAAACGATATCAGCAACTTTACTTTTTCCAGCACTCAATTGATTAAGAACTATCTTAGAATCAGTTGCTAATTGAGATATATTGGATGTATAATCTGCACCAAGATATTTATCTTTTGCAGCATTAGTTATTATGCTAAGAGATCTTTTGATGATTTTTGATCCAAAATTGTTATTAGCCATTTGATTTCGACACCTCCTTATTTTTATTTATAATATAGATTAATCGCGGGCAATTGCCCGCGATTATATCCATATATAATCGATACATTTTTGTTGAATTATGCCATTGCTGGTGCTCCAGGACCAGGTTGATTATTAATTGGAATATTGTTAATAAGATCATTTGCACCGTTCTTGACATTATTTCCAATATTCTGAAGACTATCTCCAATTCTTCCAAGATTCTTCTTCGTATCACGTTTAAATACTGACATATCACCCTTCATATCAGATTTAAACTTCTCATTTGCATTGTAATGATCTTCAAGATTTGTAAAGTGTTCATCATTTTCATTTGCATCCTTAACAACACCATGATGCCACATGAGAATATTCTTGAATACATTACTAATGAATCCATAAAAGTCATGTCTTATTCCAGCAAATGCTTGACCAATTACAACCAGATCAGAACAACTTCTTGTGAACTTTACAATGAGTTTTGTTATAACAGAATGCTCACTGATTAAATGACTCTTATCAGAACCAAGTTGATCATTCCATAATTGTGATTGATTATTATTTGGAAGATTATTCATATCGGCTTTATCCATTATACCCATTGCAAGTTTACCAAGATAAGAATCTCTGTCATTTAAATTTGCATCGATTTTATTCATTGCTTCATTTAACATATTTAAATGACGAGCTTGAACATGAGAAGTCCATTCAGTATCATTAATAAGTTTAGTTACACCATTCTTGCTTCTAAACATATTGTCAAGATACTCAAGTGCTTCTTCCTGTTTCTTAACATCATCATTTAATGTTGCCATTAGTGCTTTACTATGAATCATTTCAATCTTTTCCATATTAGCAGCACCAATATCCATGATCTTGCGAGCAGTATCAACAGCAACTTCAAATGCTGCATCAACAACATTTCTGTTATGTGTTTCAGGATTTCTCATATCCTTTATCGTCTTTATAATCCAATCTATGAGAATTGCAACACTGAGTGTATTTGCAAGATTTCCAACTTGAACAATCTTTGAAAAGACCGGTGGTATCGGACATCCAAATATTGTATGTGCAATTGGATCATAAATTGTACTTAACATTTCACGTATCTTATTTTTATCAGCACCTAATAAAAACGTACCAGCTGAACCAATCTTTTTAGCATTTGTAACTTCAGACTTAGCCATTCTGAAGCCTTTAATTGGTTTTAGATTTCTGAAGTTCTCAGAATCAGTTCCAATTGATCCAGCTACGATATAATTTCCAACACCACCAGTGTTCATATCAATTGCAAATTTAACAATTGCTTTTAATGCTCCGACAGCAATAGCTGTTGTGGCAGCTTCTTGAATAGGTTCACCGGTGGTTTTATATGTGAAATATTCAGATCCTTGTTTTACTTCACCACCACCATTTTCTTTTAAAACCTCTTCAACATTACCAAGAACATTTAAAACAGCTGGATTTTCAGTAATGGTTTTTGTTACATTATTAACAGCATCATTAGTTTCTTTTAACTTAGCTTGACCAAAGATTTTAGATCCAATTGTTTTAAACCAATTGACGATTCTATGAACTGCTTTTTTAATCCAATCCCATACTTTCTTTGCTGCAGCAATTATCTTACTTCCAGTACTGGTAGGATTAGTTTCACCAGCTTCTTGAACTGTTAATATTTTGGATTGATAATCTTTATCATGATTAAAATACCAATATTCCATTTCAAATTCTTTTTGGTAATATTCAGCAAGATCAAGTGCTACATTTATTTCATTATAAGCGGTGGTAGTAGTAATATTTGAAAAGTTATCAATCATGATTAACCACCTCCGTTATTAGCTTTCTGTGCAGCAGCATTTATATTGTTCCACATATTGGTTCCAAGATTTTTGATCTCGTTCATGCAATTAATGAAGATTAAACAGTTTTTAGCATTCTTATTGAGAACATTTGTAACAAGCTGTTTAGCTCTGTCATTTTGAATTCTAACGACTATACAGTTTGGAGATTGAATATATTGATTTGTCTTATCAAATGATTTATTGAGATTATCCAGTAATTGAATAATCTCTTGATCTCCATTTTGTTTATTCAACATTTCAATGTAAATTGTAGCATCTGTTACAAGCTGCAATTGTTCTGGAGTTAAATTAGCTTGATTGTTATTCTGATTTCTTCTTGATAAAAATGGATCATTACTGACTCTCTTCAACCAATTATCCATTATACTAATGCAGTTTTCACCAGTATGGTCAAACTTATCATGCTTAATATAATCATAAACGGATTTAATGATTAAATTGGCATCTGCATCAAGCTTCATATTATTCATTATTGAATAAAATGATTCACTTTGAACATATAAATCGTCTCCAGCTTTTTTAACGATTTTTGGTTGTGGTAATGTTTTAATTGATTTAATAACACTTTTTTCAAGAATTGTTGCACAAATACTAAATGCATTACCAATTGTGAATCCAGCAAGCATTCCAATTGGAAAACCAAGCACACTTGCGGCAGTTTCTAAACCTTTTCCAAGAGTTTCTAATCCACCAACACCAGCACCGACTGCTGCACCTTTGATATTATTACCAGTCAAATTACCAATTCTACTTGCTGTTTGAATACCACTCATAATTGGTGAAGCTGCTGATTTAACAAGTGCTGCTTCTGAAACATTTGATCCTTCTTGTTGTTGATATAATTGAATCAGATCTTGTGGTAAGCCGCCTTCTCTTGTAGCAGTGTCACGCTTCCATCTTCCGTTATCATCGTTTTGTGTATAAAAATAAAGATTACCATCTTTAATTTCCATACCTTTGATTGGCACACCTGGATTGAGTTTATTAAATTTTCTAATAGCTTTTTGAACAAATGGATGATTCATCCAATTCCCAGAAGACCCACTTACACCAGTTGCAGCATTTTTAAATTTCTCAACTAAACTTTGCTTCTCATTATCTGGAACGGTGTTAACTTTGAAAGGTTTCTTTTTAAACAAATCAAAGAATTTCTTAAAAGCATTTCTGACAATTTCAAATAGCCTCTTTATACCATTCCAGATCTTTTCAAAAACAGAAGGATTTTGTTGTGATTGTTGTTGTGTCTGCTGTTGTGGTTGAGTTTGTTGTTGCTGTGTTTTTTGTGGTTGTTGTAATTGTTGAGGATTGGCTTGTTGAACTTCTGGCTTTTTAATCTCCCCATCTTCCATATACACAGACATTGTCAATTCTTTATTATAATACTCAAGAAGCATATATAATGATTCAATTTCAGCATTATCAACAACTGTATCAATTGTTTCAACATAATTTAAAATGTCCATTTATTATCACCTCTCATTTATTAAAAGAATTGAATTAGATCAAGTTCATCATAATGGAATGTATCAGTCCATTGTTTAACAAGTTCTTTACGTGCAGCTTCAGCACCACTCCAATCATCGATCTTTAATTGGATTTCTTTGAATGCTGAACCAACACCATTAAAGTGTTTTAATTGATTATACAAAGTTCTTTGTACATCAAGTGTTGCTAATTCCATAAATGATTCAACGCATGATTCTGGAATAGTTTCACCAGTTGGATCATGATCACATTTAACAATAAAATGAACAACACAATTCTCTGGGAAATTAAACAACTGAATCTTATTATAACCAATCCATTTTGATGTTGGTATTTTCGTGGTAATACCTGAATACTTATTAATTGCAGCACCGGTTGCTGTAGCATTCATAATATCTTGTGGATAATAAGAACCAAATGCAATGAATGGAGAAGCAACAGTAAAGTTATTTGTATTCACTTCACTATTGTGAACAAGTGAACTTACTAATTCAGCATTGGCTTCATGCACAGGTGTTGTGGTTAAATTTCCAGGGAGATAATAAATGTGTTGCATTTTCAAAGCATCAGTTGGGGAACGAAGATTCTTAAGTTCTTCGTACCCCTCTTTGATGTTTGGTTTAAAACGTGAAAATGTTCGAATTGATGTTCGTAATATTTCAGAAATCACAAGTTCAGTTGAAGCATCATATGGTAATGCAATTGTGTTTAACCCACATGTGAGTTTAATATCATTGATTACCTCTGAAATATTCATATTATCACCGATTCTTCGTATTCATATCTTGTGTTTATAGGATCCTTTTATTTTCTTCCAAAGAGTCCACCCCAAAATCCACCATTCTTCTTCTTTTGAGCATTTTCAACAGGTGTCGTTGTTTCGTGACCATATGCTCCAAGTTGATCACTTATTGCATCAGATTGTTCCTTCTTATCATTAAGATTAGTCACATCATTGATTCCCTTTCTATTCTGCTGAACTTGTTTAAGGTTATCTGCAACAGATCCATTTGGATCAAGTTCATGAATCTTTTTACCAGATCTATTAGCCCTTCCTTCAGCCTTAACGACATTATCCATTCTACCCTTATTCTTGCCAGTAACATGTCTGCCGAATACACTCTTTGTAGCATCAATAAGGGAACCGATAGCATTAACAATAATATTTTTTGTTTTAACAGGTTTATTCAAGAATCCAGTAATCTTACCAAATGTCTGCAATACACCATTTGTTCCAGAACTCTGAATAATAGAATTGATAAATTCTTTAGTCTCTGGATTCTGTGCCTTACCAAGAGCTTCACCAGATTTAGACTTGAAATTATTTGCAGCTTTTTCAACTTCAACGAAAATGCCGTGTGCATATCCAGGATCACACTGTTTATCTTTACGATCAATATTAGTTTCAATGATTCTAATTGAGTTATTAATATCATTGATAAACTTCTGTGCTTCAGCTCTCTTTGAAGGATCACAACGAAGAAGGAATTCACTGAATCTATTCAGATTATCAGCAAATGAAAGAAATCCCTTTGCTGCATCTTCATTGTATGAAATAACAAGTTTACCACTTGCATGGTATTTCTTAAGAAATTCCTTGATATCTGCAAGAGTCTCTTCATCAATCTTTTCATCAGATTTTTCAGCAATAGTATCAAGCAATTCTTCAGTTGCAGCATCTTGATCAATACCCTCAGCTTCCTTCTGATCATAATAAGTATTGAGTTTCTTTTCAGCTGACTTATCACTCATCTTATTGCTAATATTTTGAAGAGCCTTAATAATTGCATCAATTGCTTTCGATATAGCATTACCAATCTTATTAAGAACACCATTCCTCTTTTCAACAGTACCAGCACCTTCTTGAACATAAGATTCCATATACAGAATCTTATTGTAATATTCAATCATTGCCATTGCAGTCTGATATTCATTAAACACCTGAGCCTCGTCAAGTTTTTCAAGTAACATAGTTTCCATTATAATATACCTCCTTAAATTAAGCAAGTCTTACTGTATTAATTGCAGCCTTAGTCTGATTCTTAACATATCCAAGCTTCTTGAAGAATGAAATAAATCCATCAGTATAAGTATTTACACTTGTAAGAAGCTTAAGATCATAATCAATTGCAATCTTAACCTTATTGGTCAATAAACCAAATCCGTTAAGGTATTCAAGTGCAAGTTTTGATGCTTCAACCAGAGCAGTCAGATTCTGAGTATTCTGTGTAAGAATCTTATTAACTCTCTTATCGTCAATTGCATTTTGAACCTTTTGAGAATGATTAATATAAACATCAATCATCTGCTGTGGATCGGTAAGTTTTGATTGATACTGTAAGAATTGAAGTGTGTACTTCTCGATTGTGTCAATTACATCAGAATAGTATTGACCGAAATCTTCAAGTTTAAGTCCGAATATACTATCGCTGAATTTACCACTCTTATTACCCTTTTTATCGGTAATATCTTCAGTTGAAATAATCTTCTCGGATTCAGCTTTAATAGCATTAATACCATCCTTCATCTGTTTTGCATATTTACCAGTTTCACTCATTTTATATTGCTTAGATTTTACAATATTATTCAAGTAATCAATGAAATTGCCAAATGTACCTTCAATATGTTTACATAAGTTCTTAAAGGCTTTAAGATCAACGTGTGTCTTGTATCTTCCACTCTTAAATCTGATAGCATACAGAGCCGCCTCAGCCTGTTGTTTAGATAACTTATTTGATGCCTTAAACATCAAGATTGGATCAGGTGGAGGTGGTTGTTGTTGCTGATTCTGTTGTTGCTGTTGATTTTGCTGCTGGTTATTATTGTTATTATTATTCTTGGCTTCAGTGAAGTAATAACTCTCAGTAACACTCTCATCAGTTGCATCTTCCGTTTCATTCGGAAGTTTACGATTACCGAGCACTTTCAATTTAGCAGACAAATCAGCTGATACAGCATTAGCTTTTTCTTTAAGATTATTTGATGAAAGCTTCTGAGCTTTGACTTTCAATTTAGCAAACCAAGCTTTGATAGTATTCCATATCTTCTTCAAAACATTTCCAATCTTTTGAAGAGCAGTTGGCTTCGGTGTGTCCATCTTAACAGTCGTATCAGTTTCTGATTCAGCTTCCATGATTAAATTATCATTATATAAAATCATCTCACATTCTTTGATTAAATAATTTGATAATTCAGTCATAGTTTCATATTCAGCAATATCTGTCAACATATCAATTTGATTTAACATACGACTCAATCTCCTTTCTTATATTTGTGCATAACAGGTGCATTGGTATCAGAATAATGATTACGCAATGTAGGATCAATTGAAATATTTGATACAAGCCACATGTAAATCTTCATATCATCGGAATGAACCTTTGATAATTTCTTAAACTGATTCTCAGATACTTTAGCCAAACTTAAAGTTTCATTATCAACACTTTTTTTCATTGTATTAATAATTGAAATGAATTCTTTTGATTTTGTAACAAACTCTTTATTCATTTCGGAAAACTTTGTTAATGCAATCTTCTTACGATACTTTGTTGATCTTGGATCAAACATCTTATCATAAAATGCATATGTGGATGATAATACATCATGTTTATATTTGTTATTACCATCACGCTTATATCTCTGATAACCTTCAAGATATTTTGTCATTTCGCTAATGATTAAACCATAATTAAGAATTGTATGTTCTCCGAGTCTGATGTGATCACCATAACGTGATGTAGCATCTTGAACATCTGAGAACAAATCTCGATTCTTAATAAAGTAATCACGAGCAACAGAATTGATGTTTTCCATTTATTATCCACCATACCCTTCTGGATAAGTTACATTAATTCTCCAAACACGATCCAAACGATTAACAGGTTTAACACGAAGAATTTCTTGAAGAAGTCTGTTTAAATCATTTTGCATTTGTATAAGATACTGACGATTGTGAGGAACAATGTAACGATAATCCTTTGTGTCAATACAGTTGAGATAGAAATCAACAAGTTCAAGTTTAGAACAAGTATAACCGGAAATCATTGCTTGATCATTTGTATCACGAATAGAATTCTTCTGAGTAGTAATATATGCAATCACATCACGTGGGATCGGTTTAAGACGCTTTGGTTTAACCAAAATTGCATGTGACTCTTTATACATTTCATATTCATCATACTCATATTTTGGAGTTTTATACTCAGTCTTGTATGAAGATTTCATAACAGGCTTTTGTAAATCACGTGCTTCTTTAAGTGCACTCTTTACACTACCAGGACCATTCTTATCAAATAAGCTCTTGTTATTATTAGTAACATTAGGTGTTTGAACCTTAATAGTCGTTGGTGTTGTATTTGTATTAGTAGTATTAGTAGCAGCAGTTGTATCAATTTTAGAAGTTGATGTATTAGTATTAACAGCAGGTGCCGTATTAGATACTGTAGGTGTAGTTGTAGGTGCAGGAGTAGTAGATGGTTGAGGTGTAGGTGTTGAAGTTTGTGTGTTTGTTGATACAGATGTTGTGGTTGGTGTTGTCGTTGTTGAAGCTGCTTCAACAACAGATGATGATTTTGATCCATGTGAATCAGTCGGTTGATTGGGTGGTTCAATTGTATCAGCTGCTGAAGATTCACCTGCTTCAGTTTTTACATCATCATTATCTTCACCATCATCTTCATCATCGTCTTTATTATCATTATCTTTATTATTATCTTCAGTGTCTTTATCATCGCAATCATCACATTCAGCATCATCACAGTCATCACATTCGGTATCATTATCATCGTCTTTATCAAGTTCTTCATCAATACCGATTTCATCATAATCAGATTTGTCAACAGTATCTTCAGGCTTTATCTTTTTAATATCAAGAAGCTCATGATGTGTTGGTTCAAACTTATGACGAATATCATCTGATACATCACCATCATTATGAACATCTAAATGATCAGCTGTTAATCTACCGATAGATGTATCATCATCAGTGCCATGCTTTGTTAAGTCATTAATATAGTTCTTACCATTTTCAATATCAGTATCACTACCACCGAAATGACCATCAGGTCCAAGTGCTCCAACAATAGCACCAACAAGCTTTGGTAATTCCTTTGGTTCATCCATATTATGATGACTCATACCAACAACTGGTACATGTGTCATTGTGATATACTTAACTTTGTTATTAATTTCATCACGATCATCAAATATTGCACCAGATTCAATTGCATCAACAACTGCATTTTCAGTTATTACATTCATTTTATTAGGAAGCATGATTACAAAATCATCATTTGAATTAGAATACAATCTTGGAACACTTCCATCATATTCAGTTATAGTAACATTATTGTTACCATATTCTGGAAACTGAATGTTTAATACATCTGAGATCATATTACCATCTTTAGATTTAATTGCTTTCTTAATTAAATCTGTTGTAAGACTCATATGTTACCATCCCTTTCATTTAAAATTTATTTTGTAGGAGGAATCAATCATGTCAATAACAATGTTACTCACAATCGCCGCCGTCATTATTGGTATTCTAATACTTATAATCGAATTTATCAAATTTAAAGACATTCATAATCTAAAGATTAGATTCAATGAACTTGTCAGCACATTGTATAATCTTGATAGATCACAACAACACTTAAATTCAGATATTTCAGATATAGATATTAGAATAGCCAGTTTACAGGAAAGTTTTAATACATTATCTAATCGATTTGATAAAGAAGCAAAACAAACACATATGCCAACACCAGAAGAAACTGATTCAATTGAGAAAACCATAACAGATTTAATTGAAATTGAAGTTTCATTATCTAAGAATCTCACAGTTGCAAGAAAGCTTGCATTAGAAGAAATTTCAACAAATGTAATTAGAACTTATCCAGATATTGATCAAGAATATATTATAAGAAAAACAACAGCTATTCTTCAAACATTTTCAGAAGTATGAACATATGGGTGCGGGGATATCCCCGCACCCTATACATTCATTTTTATTGGAGGTTGGAGAAGAAATCAATTATTAGCCGTTGTCAGAACCAGAACCACCGTCATTACCATCAACAGCATTGGTAGTAGTAACCAGACCAGCCTTGGAATCAGGAACAAGAACAGTGTTCTTACAAATGATACGACCCTGAATACCCTGGATTGCAATGGTCTTGTACTGAGAAGAAGTGGTAACCAGTACAGCCTGTCCACCCGGATTAGCTGCATCCTGATAACCTGCGTTCTCAGGAGAGTTGGTCAGGTGACGAGCGAAGCGGAGGTGCTTGTAAGAGATGTGGAACTTATCCATCGGATATGCAACGATGTGGAAGAAGTACTCACGAGATACTGCACCTTCCTCATGATCCTTCTGATATGCCGGAATGGTGGTGTAAGCTTCAATTCTGTTAGAAGCAACAACACGAATCGGAATCTCAGTATCAGTCATAATACCGAATGCGTGGTTCATCTGAATACCACCGATTTCGGTAGACTTAGAAACAGTCCAAGTTACGAACTTAGACAGCAGACGAGTAGCCTTCGGGTTTGCGTAGATTACAAAGCCCAGGTTCTCGAGCTTACCACGATCACACAGCTCATAGATCAGAGAAGCAATACCATTGTGGATTGCATTCGTTCTGTATTCGAACGGATCACCGGAGAAGGTATTAGAAATGGAAGTCGGATCCAGATCTACATACTCGGTGTGAGTATAAGAATCAAGAGCAAACGGATCAGACTCAAAGCCATTCCACTTATCGAACTCTTCATCCAGGAAGTCGAGAATGGACTGATCCTCGAACATCTCCTGAGCAGTTACCAGCTCCTGAACGAGTCTGTTATACAGATTGAAGTTCAGAGAAGCATTAGCTTCAGTAAAGTCTTCAACAGTGAACGGAAGCTGGAAGCGGCAACCATCAGAGATCAGGAACTTACGGATTTCCGGATACTCACGGAAACCAACAGTTCTCAGGTTAGTCTCATTGGACATACGACCAGAGATGTAGATACCAGTAATAGTACCGCAAGAAGAAGCAGTAACAGTACCCTTTACAAAGTCAACGATACCAGACAGTCTGTCGGATACACCAGTAACAGTCTCACCCTTAATCGGAACATTGTTTGCATCAACAACCGGCAGAACCATATCCTCAGTGATACCACCATTCAAGAAAGTACCACCAGACTGAATATCAATTGCAATACCAGCACCCGGAAGCTTAACCTTCTTGCCAGTAGACACAACAGTCTCGGCCTTGTAATAAGTCTGAGCAGCGGCGTTATTCCAGTCACCATCAACACAAGCAGTAGCACCCTGTGCATCCTTGTAGTAACCAGTCGGCCAGCCAGCAGGCTTATCAGCACCAGCGTCGAAATTGTTCTGAGCGTAGACAGTAGTGGTCTCACCGCCGCCGATCTGAACATACTGAATGTTGAAATCGTAAGAAAGACGTGCACGCAGATTAGTAGCACGATCAAGAGTCATGTCCTCACCAGCATCATTCTGCAGCCAACCAAACAGATCAAACTTCTTGTTCTTAGCAGAATTGATGGTAGTAAGAGGAAGAACCTTCTCACGGAGCTTATAGCCCTTACCAGCATTCCACAGCTTCTTCCACAGCGGCTTGCCATCAGTATCCTTACGGAACCAGATTGCCGGAGTCTCATACTCTTCACCAGTGTTATTATCAACCAGATACTTTACGAAGATTCTCTGCTCGATGTTGGTAGAAGATGCAGTCTGTACAGGAATGATTTCCTTACCGAGGAATCTTACATACTGCTTAACCAGTGCCGGGAAGTCGAGAGTAGCCAGCGGCAGATAAGTAGAAGTATTATAAGACTCTTGAACCAGGAAGGACTTGTAAGAAGAATCCCAAGCCTTATCCAGCTGATCACATACCTGCTCGAGGTGAACTCTTTCTGCATCAGAATCAGTCTTATCAGCAAGAGCCTTCATCTCCTGGATAATAGGCTCGAGCATAAGCTGCTTGTACTCCTCCATTACAGCAGGAGTCTCCATCATTCTCTTAGCATCTCTCATTACGTTAATGCCGTTATAGGATCTCTTAAGAGTACCAACAGTGGTCTCAAAATTCTTATCAAAGTTATCGCTAAGCTCATTCAATTCAGCAGGAGTTGCGGAATTGATCATGTTAGCCTGTTCCTGGAACCAGGTACCATGCGATGCACTTGAACGTGAAAATGCCATAGTTAACATCTACCTTTCGTAATAATATGGACTGACTATTCATCAGCCTTTAACTCTTTCAAGTTTTTATTAATCTGCTCCAACAGTAGCGTGTAGAGTGCGTCAAGCTTTTGGAAGTATGTAAGGTTCTCACCATATTTAGCATCAACGAATGATTGGAGAATATAGTTCTTTCCTTTATCCAAAGCAGCTTTAAGATTTGAAATTGGTTCATCATTATTCTTAATAGTTTTATAAGGTAACAATGGAAGAATCTTATTGATATTCTCAATAATATCTTCAACTTCTTGGTTACGAGACATCATTTGTTGATACAACTTCTGATTGAGAATACTATTTGCCTTTTCAGACAACTTTTCTCCACCATTGTTTGTACCTTCTTCATCTTCACCAGATTGATTATCTCCACCAGAATCATCACCAAGTCCAAGATCTCCGCCACCAGCATCATCTCCACCCATATCGAATCCACCAGCTAAATCAGCACTGGTATCATCCATTGGTGGAGGATCGGATGAGGTATCAGGCGGAGCAGCTGCATCTGCTGGAGCCATATCTGCACCACCAGCATCAAATGGTTCAGCTAAATTTCCACCAGCTTCCATTACCAGTGTAAATAAGTCATCCATTTGATATCACCTCCGTGATGAGTTTACCAATAATCATATCCATGTTTATTCATAGGATTACTGGTTGCTTTAACCTTTGCAATAGGATCCTTAGTAATTGAAGAAGCTTTATCAACCATCTTACGACGGATTCGCATTAATTCATACGATGCTTCATAATCACCTTTATCTCGAGCTCGACGAATCTTATCATCAATGATTTGAATCTCTGTTACAAAGTCCTTTTGAACTTCTTTCTTTTGTCGTGTTTTATCAGCATACTTGATTGCACCACCAGCAAGTGACAATGCACCAATGTATGGAGATACCATAAATGCAACACTGTAAAGACCAAGATTACATAATGCTCTGAAGACTTTGCAAACTGTCGTACGATAGTTTTTATCTTCAAGCATTCTCATTTTTGTTTTATCTTCATCTTGCCTGATCAGATTATCAACAAAATCAGTTAAAGCGTTCTTTGTTCTTTCAAATGGTCGCTTGATTGCTTTACCTGTGTTTACAACAGCTTGAGCATTCTTTCTAAGACCTTCTTCTTTACTAAGCATCTTACGATCAAAATCCATAGCTCTTGTCATAAGATCAGGTTTTGGTTCAGGATTAGTTTCCGGAAGCAATCCCATATCAGCACCGAAGTTTTTAATTGTCGAAGAAGCGACTTGTCCAACACCCTCTTGAACTAATGGGGGCTCAGCTGATTCATTAAGCATCGCAAATACTTCATGAATTGATTTACCGGTGGAAAAGGTGCTATCATCATTCGTATTCATGCTTGAATCAGCAGAATTAGTAGAAGTAGTGTTATTATAATTATTGTTTGATTTATTTGATGGAAGGGGTCTTGTGTAAGTACTATTAGATCTACCACCAGTTGTTTTATTAATACTTCGATCATTTGTGGTATTATGTGAATCACTATTTGTGGTAGTAGTTGTATTGTTGGAATTGTGATAATTATATGTAATATTATAAACAACTCCACCATTCCTATTACCATTATTATTACTATTATTTGGATTCACATTTGCATCAGCACCAAATCCATCTGACAAATCCATATTACCATTTTCATCAGATTCAACTGCATCGAGACGAGTATCAATTGAATCAATCAATTCAGTAATATCATTAGTTGGAACACCGTCTGGAACTGGAACATCTTCAACAGTTGTATCAGTTCCACCATTCTTATTTACATCATCAATTCTTGTTTGCATATAAGAAGGAAGTTTACCACTGATTGCATATTGTTGAGAACCATGTCTGTTGGATTCTTGATAAAATTCATCTCCGAATTCTTCAATCAACATCTCTTCAGTGACGTTATTATTGTATGCTGCTGTGGATAATGTTGACATTTCCATATGACAAATGCTTTGAAGAATATTTGTGAAATGATGATACTCACCTTCAATATCTCCGAGTGAATGAAGCATATCACGTGCAAATTCTTGAACTTCATTTGATGTTTGAATTGAATTATCAATCAACTTGTCATTCTTTTTCTTGTCATATGGATTTGCTTTATTTGAATTATCATTGATTCTTTTACGAATAGATTTTACAAAACCATCTTCAGTTGCATAATCACCTTTCTTCTCAGAAGTAGGTAATACATTATAAAGAATATCAAGATAGATTCTTGAATCAAAGATATTAAAAAGAACAAGAAGTCCATGATCTGAAATATAAGCTTTATCATCAGATACAAGTCTTAATGACAAGAAGTCTTCAAGGAACTTGATTGTTGCATCTTTATTTTCTTTGAATGATGTAAACAAATCCCAATCCTTAAAGTTCTTAGCACCATCATTCTGCTTCATGATACTTTCATAAGAATCAGTATATTTCTTCAAATTCTTTTCATTAAATAATCTATTTGTAAATTGTTTTTCATTATCGAATGTACGTGCAAGAATTGATGGAAGAATCATTGATGTGAAATCATCTGGGTTGATATTGTTATTTTTATCATTGATGAATTCTTTAACATCATCAACAGTTTTACATTCTTTCAAACCACTGATCAATTGCTTAATAACTTTCACAAATTGTTGTGATGGTTGAAAACGATTCTGATGATATCTGATATGATTTGGATTAATTAAAGCAAAGAAATTAATCTCAGCTTGTTCTTGGAATTGTTCATCATCATTATTTCCATATTTGATAATTTCATAATCATTAATATCTTTACGATTGATGAATCGATTATATTCCTTCTCTTTGTTCATTGTACTTGGAACATCGATTTCGGAAGAATGGAAAATACCATTAACATATTCTCTTTCATCAAAGATGTAATATTTAGCACTACCACATGCATCAGAGATATCATCAATATCAATTGGATCAGAAAATGTTGATAAAGCTTTCTTATATTTACTTGGCTTAAAGAATAATTCAAGTGTTGAAATACCTTCAAGCAGTTCATTAAAATCCTTAATGTTGTTTGAAATATAATTAGCCATCTGATATCCAATATAGCTATTGATCAACTCAAGTGATGAATCATCTTGATCATCTGATAAGTATGACAAAATACCATCATCACTTTCGACATCTCGACTTCTTTTATCAAACCTATGAGCAATCTCATTGATACGATCAATCATATCATCAATCTTATTTGGATCATTAACCATATCAGGTCGAATATAACTCATCCATTTAATAATAGAAGCAATACATGGTTCGATGTTATCATCTGAATCTTCATCAACATCAATTGGAAAGTTCTTAATTTTGAAATCAGAATTAAAAAAAGCATTTAATGAATTAATCGCTTTTTCAATATTTTCAAAATAATCATTTGATACATTAAATTGAACTTTCGCCATATTCACACCTCTCAACGTCTGTTTCTAAGAATTGAAAGTGCTTCCTCACGAATATCACTGGGAAGAGGAATCCACAGTCTGGAATCAGCTTGTTCAACAATAACATTATTGTCCTTAATTCCAAGAATCTCGTCACGACTGATTTGGAAAGATTCACAAACAACAGACAGTGTTTCACTTTCTTCAGAGCAGTAATCAGCAAGTTGCTTAAGGAATACAACATCAGTTGCAGCTTCCATAAACTTTGCTTCGATATCAGCATCTGCACCAACGTGAGATGGGAAGTCAACCATGTCCCAAGTGATTACTTTAGTAACACGAATGTTCGGCTGATTTCTCGGTGCATTAGGTAACATATTACCCAACAGACGAACTGAGAATGATGGAACAATACCCAGATCGATTACTTCGGAAGATGCACAGATACCTGCTTTCGTACCCGGATGAGTTGTGATTGTTCCCTTGTACTTAGATCCTTCCAGACGATTATTTGAAATGAAATGTGAAGAATTAAGTGGTTCTGGAATAGTCATACGTATATCAGTATACTGTTGACCTTTAATATCTGGATTTGGATGGTTAAGTTCACCACGCCACTTATTCTGCTTAAGCAGAGTTTGAATACGCTCATCAGTATCAATTACTTGACAAACATTATGAGCATCATATCTACGACCCATTCTGTTATAGCAGTCAAACGTTTGAAGAGTTGCTTCAAATATGCAGAATGGTTGACCAGTTGCAGACTTCTTTACCGTATATCCATTGTGGCTAAGTTCAGATGATTCCGGAGATTCTTGAATCCAGCACATTGTATCATATTTAGAAGCCGCAGTTTGTGTTGACTTTAATGGCATAAAGAAACATTCCTTTCTATAAAAATAAATTCATTGAATAAAATCAATGTTTAATGATTCGTTTAAAACAAAAAATAACGGGTCTTATATTAAAACAAGAAAAAAGAATCGTGTCCCCCGCCGTGTGGCGGGGGATTGCATGAGTTCACATGTCAGTTGTTACCGACATGGATGCCTTCTTTCAGAAGTTCTTCGGGAATATCGAATACCGGTGGAGCAAGTTCGATCGCTCTCATTGCCGCATCACTTATTGCATTCACTTGATCAGGTGTGAGCTCGTCCTCCAGAACTCTCGAGTTTGCATCAAACAATCTTCTCTCGGGATTCTCCCGAGTTTCATGGAAATGGCCAAATCTCATAGCCATTCCTCCTTTCTATAAATTAATGAATAATTTATAACTCATAATAGTTATCTATTATTCATATTAATTATATATATACCAAGATTCAGAATAATAGAAATGTAAGTGGGGGCTTTACGCCCCCACCATTCATCGAACATTATTAATTTTCATAATTATGAAAGTTGCCAATAAACAGATGTAAGCTTTTGTTAGTAAATCCGAACAACCATACTTTTTCGTGAATGGAATGATTACAGGTTTACCAGCAATAGCACGATCAATAGCAGTTGGCATCTTAGTTATTCTACCAATATAAGTAGCTGAATTAATTTCATCAATTGTATGATTCTCTTTTGCTATGAACACATACAGAATCAAATCAATTATATTCGTAATGTCTTTTACATCAACCTTTTGTGCAAGTTCATATAATTCATCAACACGAACATTCTTTTGTTCAGCTGTTGCTTTATACAACTGGCTCTTAGTCTTATAATCCTTATCACCTTGACGAATTAAACGAACAAGATTGTTTCGAATAGTTGTAGTATTGGTAGTTGTAACATAATCTTCATCACCTGTAAGATCATCACCAATTGAGTTTCCTTCATCAATATCAGCATAATATCTACGTGCTAAAGTTACCATGTTTTGTCTGAATGAAGTACGAAGACGATTCATAAAGTCAATGATAATTTTAACACTCATCTCGAGTGACATCTTAGATCTCCAGAATGCAAATGATGTTTCAGTAGTTTGAGAAATCCAATTGATGATATTCTCACTCTTAACCAATCCCCATGAGTTATCCAAATGCATATAAGTATATGCCATTACAGATTGAACTGGTTCAGCATTTGGGAATGAGTTATTAAATACGATTCCGTAGATTGTCAAACCAAGCTGTTGTTTAGCTGAATCTCTTAACTCTCTATGTTGAACCATATCAGAATAAACAAGACCAATTGCATGAACCAGATTAGTTGGTGTTGATATAAGTGTTTTAAAATCTGTCTTATCATTTACCTCTTTAAGAATCTCTTTAAAATCAGCTTTAATTGATTCAGAAGTAAATCCAAACAAATCCAAACATCTATCAACATACTTTCTTGGATATACTACACGTTTGGTTGGGAATTCTTTTGACAACATTGTTGCATTAGCATCAAGAAACTCAGTTCCAAGAGAAATGTATTCTTTTCTCCCATTTGGTTTACTCAATACTTCTATGATTGGATCAATGATCTTTTCTCGAAATGCTGGAGATGCTGAAACTGCTTCTTGAATAAAAGTGAAGATCTCACGTTCGGTGTATTCTTGTTCAGTGACAAACATTTCAACACCACCTGATTAATGCTTCTTCTTATTCTTCTTCTTAAACTGATAAGGTTTTTCTTCAACAACTTCTTCTACAGTCTCTTCAACAGTCTCTTCAACAGTAGAAGGAACTTCAACAACATCAGCTGCTTCAGTAACTTCATTCTCAACAATTTCAACTGCTTCTACTTCAGCAGCTTCATCAGTTTCAGATGTAATTGAAACTTCATTATTGACAACTGGCTCAACCACTGGTTCCTTAACAATTTCAGTCTTCGTTTCAACAATTGGAGTTTCTACAACACCAATCTGTTCATTAGCTTCAATCTCGAAGAACTTATCAATGTTTGCTCTCGTCAGATAAACATGAGTCTTAGCATCATATACATTGATATTTGGACTTGTAGAAGCAGTAAGAATCTGGTCACGGCTCATATCAATTCCAAACTTTGGAGCGAGCATATTTGTACCTGGAATTCTACCATAACCTCTAACATTTACCTTCATTGGATAAACCACCTTTCGTTATTCACGTCCCATCATGCTACGAACTTTATCAATTGAATAATATGCTTCTGACACGAGATCTGTTTTAATACCCATGCACATAAAATAAATATCAGCACGTAGCAATGATGGTTTATCATAAATACCCGTTTTAATATCATCAAGCTTGACACTACCAGTTTCAGATATTGATTGAATCATCTGATTATATTCTTCAACATTATCAGCACGAGCACCAAGAAACTCAGACATTACCTTATCAGCTCCCATACCAGCGAGAACTTCATTTTCGATAGATGTCATTACACCACCCTTTGAATCACCTTTCAAACGGCCAGTTGATTCATCACGATCATTATCAGATAAGGTAAGTCCAGTCTTTTTAGTACCAAGCTGTTGTACTCGTTTGATATTTAGATACCCAACGAGTACACGTTGCTTTGAACGAATAGGATTATTAGGATCAGCTGAAGCATGTGGAGTATAAACATATTCGAATAATGGAATTTTAATAAACTTTGCAGCTTTATCAACATTCTCGAACTTCAATACTCTTGAGCTATCTCCAAATTCTTCAATATCGAGACGATAATTTGAATTCTCATCATTAAAGAAATCATTTGCCCATTTAGCAAATTGCTGATCACTCATTGATCCAAACATATCTTGATATTTCTTAGCATTAATTTTGGTTGGATCCATCAATTCCATTGTATTAATAACGAGATTTTGAATTTGTTTACGAGCTTCAGCTTTTGTCATAATTCATCTATCTCCTTATAAATCAATTGACGTAAATCCATTACTGTGATCCATAATGAATTTCTCAACAGACTGATTGAGATTCTTAGTTCTTACCTTATTTTCAAGCAAGGTTTGATCACCGTTATTATCTGTTTCAATAGTGAAGATTCTGATCAGTGTTCCACCACCTGTTTTATCAGTCTTGAAATAGAATGTGGACTTTGGCTTAGACTGAGAAACCACTTCACGACAAATATCTTTAAGTTGTTCAAGAGTAATGTCATTGAATACCTTCGGTTGACCAGTGATGCTAATTGCACGAATAGCACAACCCTTAACAAGCATTTTCACAATCTTCTGATAGAAGTTCATACAACTTAAAGCATTTCTACCAAACAATGAAAGTGCTTGAACAATTTGTTGATTGACCTGCTTGCTTCGCACATCATCGATTTCCTTAAGTTCAGCTTTCTTAACAAGTTTAATTGCATCATAAGAACGAACAAGTGCATCATAAAAATTTCCACTTGCAAGTCTAAGTACCTTTACTAATGAACGTGCTTCAGTATCATCGATCTTAACAGGTTTAAGACTCTTAAGTTCGTCATTGAGCTTTGTGAATCTCTTCTCACAATATATCATTTCACCACGAGATTTTGCAAGTTCAATTGCATCACGATCATGTTCAAGTTTAATTGTACCATCAGAAATCAACTTAAACAATTTTGAGTTTACAAAATCACCGATAGCTGGTACAAGTTTATCATCAAGCCATTTTTCAGGATAACACATTGTGTACAGAGTTGGATTATTGGAGAATGTGTCGGTAAAGTTCTTATCTTTACCCATCTTCTCAAGAACTTCCAAAGATCTTTTGATTTGACCGTTCTTAATCCAAGCAATAAATCTCGTAATGATTCTCTTGATGAAATTAATTGCTCTTTCAAAAGTTGGAACAGAATCAACTGCACCAACATCTTCGTATTTATATTCACAGATTGCAGATTCCTTGATGAGTTCATCCATAAGTGCAGACAAGACTTGAGTTTCTGCAATGTCTTGTTCAATAAGATTCATATTAAAATTCATTGCTTAATCCTCCTCACTCTTAGACAGATGATCATCACCCATGGTCATATAAAGTCTATTAAGAACTCTCACATGGATTTGAGCAATAAGTAATAAACCCTTCGAAATATTGGTAATACACTGAACAAATACTGCTGCAACAGATTTTGCACCAGATTTATTGTTCATATTTCTTTCACTGAGATCAGTTGCCATCTTCTTAACTTCAGAAACAGAACCATTCAGCATCTTAATCTTATCACTGAGACCTTCATCCATACCTTTGATCTCACTGATAAGTGTCTTAATATCAGAAACCTTCATGGACTTATGAACAATTCTTCCAGGTTCAGCTGTAAGAAGATTCTTCACATCATCATATGTTTCTTCGATATTCTCCACGATGTTACGAGTATTCTTAGCATGATTTTGTAAAATGTGAGCACCACTATAACTGAATACTACTTGACGGAATTTACCAGTATTATCAAATAAATCGTCAATTATCACTTTGAGTTTATCCCAAGGATCTTTAACTTCTTTTTCCATCCAAGCTTTATCAGGAAACAGTCCTTCCATCATTTCATCATCTTCACGATCTTCAAATCGTTTAGATTCCGTGATCTTTTCGATCATCTTCCGTACACGCTTACTGGTGATATATGCAACGATTCTGTTGATGATTCGTTTGAACCAATCACCAATCTTCTGAATTGCTGGAATCTTTTCAGTTTCGATATTTGGAATTGAAGCTGATTCTTCAATATATACTCCTTCAAGTTCGAGGAAGTATTCTTTAATTAGTTCATCTCCAACAGCTTTCAGAATTTCAATCTCAGTATCGAATTGATTAATAGAAAGCTTATTGGATGATTCAATAATTGAATTAATCATGTTTATTTAACACCCCTTAACTCTGACTATATTTATTGATGTATAACTTATTTAACTTATCATATGAAATACCAATCACAACAGATTGCTGTTCTTCATTGTAAGTTATAAGTTCTGAACCCTTAATCTCAACACATAATTCATGTCGAGATGGATTTATTTTTGAAAAGAATGCTCTCACTTCAATACCAGTTAATGATATTCTGTTACATTGATCATATATCGCATTCGTAATCTTAGTTGGGATTGAATCATCATCCGAATACTCCATCAGATATTGTTCAATATCAATACCGAGTTCAGGTATACTTGGATACTGACCAGGTTTCATCATCAGTAATGTTAATATGATATTAACACACATCTGAAAAGATGTGATGAGTTTCGGTTTATGAAACTCATCAACATCCATCAGAACATCATATCCGAGAAGTTGTACTTGTGGGGGATAACGATTCTGAATCTCAGCTAAAGTAATCCCTTTAGTATCAAGCATTTACTCACTCCTCATTATCATTCTTAGCATTCTTATTTGCCTTAATGGAATTAGCAGCAGTTAAGCAGTTGAGATACTGATTCATGGTATTAGCTACATACTTACCAAGATCATCAAGAGTTCCGATAATCTCCATAAATGCGTTGCAAGTATGCTGCATAACCACATTCAGTTCAGCAAGAGTCTTTTCAGTAGTATCAGAAAGCTGACCTTCAGAATCCTTGATTATATTCTCAAGACCACTGATCTTGTCAAGACCCTTCTCAAGAGACTTAGCCTTATCAACGAGCTTATCTGCAAACTCAGCATAGAAGTCAGAGATCTTAACAGATGCACTATTCTTAGAGTAGATAATTCCATAGTTAACCTTATCATTATCCATGTATTTATCCTGAATAGATTTAGCCTGAGTCAGATAACCACTGATGTTACCATCATTACCGTTAGAAACATCTCGAGCAACATTCTCACAGATATCAGACCATCTGTCAATGTCGTCGATCATTCCATTAATACCAACAAGGTTTACAAGATGCTCAGCTGTAATCTTATTATCCTTAATAGAAAGAACAGTTGATGCATTCTCACCATCAGAAGGAGTGAGCTTCTCCTTAACTCCCTTATTTCTTTCAGCAATAACCTGGCGAATCTTTTCAGGAGAATTCTCAACAGCATCAGCAAGCTTGTTAGTTAATGCACGAAGCATTGTATCATGACCGAGTTCAGCAATAAGGTTTGCACCTTCATGTGTGATAAACTCGAGTGGATCAAGTTGAACACCTTCACCCTTAGCCATGGAGTTAAGAGTTGTTGTAGCATAACCAATAGCACCAGCAAGTGCAGCCTTTGGAATGTTTCTGAAGTTCTTACGAAGCTTTTTAATTTCACGATTAATCTTAACTTCAACACCAAGTAACAGACCCTTATAAGTGATAAAGGACTTAGTCTTGTGATAAATAGTCTGAACAGTGTTCTTCAGAAGCAGGAAAGGCCAAGTGAGGAGCTTGTATACAGTACCACCTTCATGAAGATCCTTCTTAGTTCTGTGAATAACATTTCTGATGATACCATGACGACCTACACCATGCTTAATATCGTTAATTCTCTTAGCACCCTTTACAACAGGCTTTGCAATATTAGCTATACTCTTACCAGTACCACCGAAGAATCTCTCTTGAACAACTTCATCATCTGAATCTTCATCAGTTGCATATTCAGCATAACAATCATCAGACAGATTGTAATCAATCATGAGATATTCCTTATACAACTCTTCAGCCATAGCAGTCATGACTTGTCGTTCAGTATTAAGAGCATCTACCTCTGCATTATCAAGAGAAGATACCATATACTCGAGACTGATATCATCAACATTAATATCTGCATCAGCTGGATCAATGCCAAGATCAGCGTCATCCTCTTCTTTGATAAATTTAGAACTCTTTGGAATTGGATTATCTCCACATTCCTGATCAAACATAGCCTTCTTCTTTTTCTTAGTATCATTCAGATTCTCTTCGTCGATCTCGAGTTCCTGATTCTTCTTGCACTTCTTACCCTTGCATTTTGCAGATTCAGTCTCAAAATCAACATCAGCATCTTTCTTCTTCTTAGACTTGCAAGCTTCAGTCTTGAAGTTTACATTGTCACCGCACTCATTTTCGATTTCAACATCTCCAGCTTTCTTCTTCTTCATGCAATCTGGACAAGTGCAGTTCTCATCACCAGTACACTTCTTCTTGCCCTTCTTAGACTTTGCTGATTCAGTTTCAAAATCAACAACATCTTTCTTACACTTTTTACCAGAGCAGGCTTCAGTTTCAAAATCAACATCAGTATCTTTCTTCTTCTTGGATTTACAAGATTCAGTTTCGAAATCTACAGCGCCATCATCTTTCTTAGACTTCTTATCCTTCTTGCATTCTGTATCAGTACATTCGTCACTGCCACAGCAGTCCTTCTTAGTCTTTTTCTTCTTAGACTTTGCTGATTCTGTTTCAAAGTCTACGACATCCTTTTTGCACTTCTTACCAGAACATCCTTCGGTTTCAAAGTCAACATCAGCAGATTCATTTGAAAAATGAATTGTTGCAGCCTTTGCAAATTTGGCAATCTTCTTAGCTTCTTTATCCGGATCTATACGATTTCCTTTATAAATAGATTTAGTCTGCGCCTTTTCTTTTTTCCACATTTCTTTTTCATCATCTTTAAGCATCTTAGCAGTTTCTGTATCAGCACCGAAATCGTTATCGATATCTTGAAGCGTTTGTTTGTATTTTTCATGTCTGGATCTAATAGTGTTGGTATAGTCATCAAGATTCTTCTTGTTGTGCTCATCCCATTTCTTACGTAATTCAGGATCAACGATATCCTTCTTAGACTTACCACTTGCTGCAGCCTTAGCCTCAGTCTTGAAATTGATATCTCCAGGGGTGTTTCCATTAGCACAATTCTTATCGCCACATTCTTCCTTAATGTCGATATTTTCAACATCGATCTTCTTGTGACGCTTCTTAGCAGACTCATCATAGTAATTCATTATAAATCTCTCCTTTACTCTGGTTGATTTGTATCAGACTTTACATATGTTGATATAAATTCATCATAGATCTTATCAACAATTTTAATGTAATTGATACTTGTTCGCTTCATTTCAACTGCCATTCTCGCATCTTTCAAATATTCGATTTCTCGAGAATGTACCATTCTTGGGTGAGTATTATCACTTTCCTTAATCTCAACTTCCAATGATAAAGATGGAATAAAGAAATCAGGAATATAAAGATGAACAGACCCATCCTTCCATTTATACCAATAATTATTTGGTGACGGACTGATAACATCATCAGGACTCCAGTCAAGACTCTTAAGTTTATTTAAGAAATCAACTTCGTATGTCCCAATAACACGAAACTTATGTTTGTTATCCCAGATATAATCTTTAGCTTGTGGATGATTATGAATCATCTTTCGTTGCATTTCTGCATCATTCAATAGATGTTCTTTACCATAAACCTTGACCATACGTTCTTTCATTTGATGAACATATGCTTCTTTACAAGCGGGATTTTCACACAGCCTCTCATACTTCAACGTCTCCCTATTAAAATGAACTGGATTCTTACGGCACATCAAACACAATCTTCCGATTGGTTTATGTACCAATAATGAATATGCGAACTCCAATGGTTCATATTCATCTGGAACTTGGTCATTATGTTTCATTGCAATATGATGACAATATTCGTGTTTATCATTAAAGATCCTATTACAAAATGGACAACGTGTATTTCGCATGGGCATTCACCTCACTTTATAATTATATTATGAAAGGTTTTAGTTTTTCGTTGCAACTTAAATGATGTTGTTAAAATAAAAAGATTCAGCGTCCCCCGCTGTTGCGGGAGACAACTTACCTCTGAAGAATTGTATGGATTTAAATTAATAAATCCATACAAATAATTCCGTTTTAAGATCTTTATTAAAGTACAAAACGAGATGTTAACTTTGGCATACATTATTTAAATATTGCCAAATAAAAATTTAATGTGAAGGAGAATTAATAATGCAGTCTAAAACATCTACTGAAAAACGTGTGTTTGCATTTAGCCGTGAGTTTCCAGATCAGATTACAATGGCATTGAAAATGTATGATCATGTTTTTAAACAGCTTACATCGATTGCTGGTGGTAAGATTGAATTTTCTGATGAATATGGTGTTTGTAATAACAGATACAAATTCCGTTATATCACTCCGTCGGATATTGCAACATATGCTTCTAATTTAATTAAGGTTCTTGAAACAAGATCACTTAATCCAACAATTGCAGATCTTGATAAGTTCTCAGTTATGTTTGTTAAACAACTCATGAATGATCATGGTTGTATTCCGATTGAAGATTCTTCAATCTTCGGTCTTTATAAATATACAACTGCAACAATGACTTTGAACGATCTGCTTGTATTAACAGAGAATGATTTTTATCATACAACTGTTGTATCTAAGTTTGAGATGAAAGCTCGTGCTCATGCTATTAAAGATGATTTTAAAACAATTGCAGATACACACTTCTCTCAGAATGTAAAGAGAATTGTTGAATCTATTCCGAATATCATTGGTCAAACGAATTTCAATTGTCTTGATGGTACTGAGAAGCTTGCAGTACAAACTTACATTGAAACATTCATTCTGTTTGCAACAATGTTCAATACAGTTATTATGTCAAACATGATTCTGTTCTGTACTCCTAAGAGCACTTATAATACAACTCTTCAAACTTCTAAATCCGCAATTCCGAGATTTAATTCACTGATGGATTCTGTTGATATTGAACAATCTCCAGATTCAGATGATGATGGAGTTGTAACTGAAGCAGTTAAACTCTCTGATGATATTAAGGTTGTTTATCTTGTATTAATGGAAGGAACTGCTTGGATTTCCAGACAGATTAAGAAGCATACTGAGAATAGATTTTCTCATATTGGTATTGCTTTTGAATCTGATCTTAAAAAGGTATATTCATTCTCGATGGGAAATATCGAACGTGAAAATCCAGATGATAAGGGTAAGAAAGTTAATGGTTGTGTATTGGAAGATATGAGTAATCCTGAACATCGAAAAATTAACTTCACAGCTTATGCTGGTTTAGTAACTAAAGATGCATATGAGAAGATGAAGGACTATGTATCAGATGTTCGTTCTAAGAAAACAACATATTCTGCTGGTATGATTATTTCTCAGCTGTTTAATAGTGATTCTGAAAGAAAACCTTCTACTGAATCAAGAACTAGAGAAGTTTGCTCAACATTTGTAAATGATGTATTAAGAGCAGCTGATATTTCTATTACTGATAGAAATCGTCCATCCCCTGCTGATATGGAACATAGCCTCATGACGAAGATGAGTCAGTTCACAAGAGTCTACAGTGGTACTTATGAAGATTATGATGTAAAGGATATTGAAGAAAGAATCAAGTCCTTTGCAAGTAATTCTAAGACAAAGCTTCTTGCAAAACTCGATAAGGAAGTTGTAACTGAATGCTGCTTGCTTAAGACTGCTGGAATCAGATGCAACAACACTATTCCTTTCGATATTAATATGAGAAATATTGTATTGGAAGATATGCATCCTCGATTCAAGGATACTTTATCTGCAATCAGATTCATCACAACCGACAACAGATCTCCAATTGCACAACTGATTTATGCTAATGCTGATTTTGATGAAGTTCGTTATGGTTCTGATTCTGGAATGATCTGCAAGATGTTTATGAATAATGAACCATGGTGCTGTCATCCTACAAATGGAATGGGTCAACATGAAGAAAAGCTTCACAGTGTTGATTTCCATACTGATGTAAATTGGCTTGATAAGATTGCATATGGTAATAACTTCTATGATGGTAATTACCGTACTGATGCAATGGGTAATAACGACTTCCATCCAATCCGTAATTCACTCGATATGCTGTATCGTATGTATGCTGAATGTGAATTGAAAACCAAGACTGAACTTGCAACTCATGTTCTTAAGATTGGTAAGATCATGGAAGGTATCATCATGCACTATTCAAATGGTGAACTTAAGAACTGGGAGATGACTCGTGATATTCTTGCTGTACTTGGTGAGATCATGACTCGTTCAATGATTAAGCTTTATGATAATCATATGGCTATTATCGCATCCGATAACATGAACAATGTTGATGTTCCTGGTTATATGTACACTGAGTCATTTGAGTATGTAATGGAAGCTGACGGAGATCAGCAACAACAATCTTCTTCTCAATCAGATGATAAGACTCCATCAATCCAGCAAGCTAATCCAACTGTTGACAAGAATGCTAATACATTTGAGAAGGTAAAGCAGTGGTGTGCTAATATGATTCGTAAGTTCATCACTTGGATCACCGGTACATTCCAAAAAATTGCTGAAAAGTTCTCGAAGAATTATTCTGCACAAATCAATTATGTTGTTAAGAATAAGGCTTTGAATGACGAGATTGCTGGTAATCGTAACTTTAATCCAGCAATCAAGAACTGGCCAAATTATCATATTCCGTTATCAAAACTTAAAGAGATGAACCTCGCGAAGCTTGTTGAAAACGAACTTAAACAGCCAAATGATAAGATTGCTACAGGTGTTGAATTCAAGAAGAAGTTCTATCCTCAAGAATTCGCAGAGTATATTACTGAATCTTATGTGATGGAAGCTGATGGAGCACCGGCTGTAACTGGCGATGATAAGAAAAAGGAAACTCCTATTACAAAGGCTCTTCAGAATTTCTTCTTATATGGAAAGACCAAGCCATCTGAACAAGAGATGTATAATAATGATTGGAACAATGGAGCAGTGTGGAAAGATCTTTGTGAAACTATTGAGAATTGTAATAAAGCAATTTCAATTGGTATTAATGATATGGGTGAAGATCTTAAATCTGCAATGGACTCACTTCAGACAATAATCAATGGTCTTAATAAAGAGGTCACAGAAGGTCATCAAACACAAGATGTGAATGATAATATTAAAGCCAGAGCCGATAAGATTCGAGAATTGTTTAACACGGTTAAATCAATCTCTGATGAATACGATTTGAATTTTGCAAGCACAATGCAACATGAAGTATTCGAGGTATCATACAAACTTTACTGTGATACTGTAAAACAGTATAAGAATTCTAATGGTAATCTGTCTGCTCAAACTCAACAGACTCCACAGCAGCCTAAAACTTCGCAGCCTGAGACACCAGCTGAACCAGCAGCACAACAGGGTGCAGCTCCAGCAGCTGATGCAAATGCCAATAATGTTAATGGATAATATATAGAAAGGAGCGTTATGAATGAATTCATATCAAACAAACTCAGTTGATATTGAATCTTTCAATAAGAACGCTAAAGCTAAGGTAGAGAAGATCATATCCGAGTCATCGGATATGATCACTGCTTTAGAAAGCGTTGGTGCAATGTATGGAATTCCATCCACACATTTCACTGTTCAACCTGAGCTAAAATCTTTAAGAGTTGTAAATGATAATGTAGTTACACCACCAGATGTTCGTCCAAACACAAAAGCAATTGTTTGTGCAATTGGTGGTGTTCTTGATCATATTTCTCAACGTGTAAATGATAAACTTGACAATATTCGTTCAAAAGAATCAGATGATGCACACACTTCTCAGAATGCTGATCCTAACAAAGGTGAAGTATTAAAGCGTGTTACTGATGATAATGGTGATGAGATTATCATTTATAAATCTGGATTAATGGATCTTCCCAATACAAAGGAAGCACATCTTAAAGCTGATGAAGTAATGAAGACTGTTAATCTTCCTGATAATGCTTTTGATAAGTTTATTGAAAAGAAAAAGAAGGAAGATAAAGACAAAGAATACTTCGGTGAAGCATATGATATTCGTTTGAAAACGAATGCTGATATTTCCGAAGATATGTTTGTTGAAAATGATCCATCACCAATCGATATTCAAGAAATGATTGGTGAAAGTGCATTCCATATTGATTTAGTATCTCATTATAATGATACTGATTATCTTGGATATGAAATGCTTCAAGAACAAGGATTTGATTTTGTAAAACCAACAGAAGCATTTACAATGGAAGCTGCTGGTAAGAGTATTACAAAGATCAATCCAGAAGATATCAAGCATATGAAGTTTGATAATACTCATCTTACAAAAGCTATTGAATACTTCAATAAAGCACGTGCTGAACAAGAGAATGCTGAGAAAGGTGAGTTTGATATTACGAAGCTTACATCTTCTCAGAATTACAAGAATGGAATCAAAGAGATTGAACAGCAGTTCGATTGTCATATTTCATTACATTTCAAGGATGATGTACAACATCCAGCAAGAAATGATTTGTTTACAATGATATTTGATCATCAGCATGCTGATAAGATTCGTGTATCAAAAGCAAAAGGTTTCCAGCTTGGTGGATTACCGATAACACTTGTTTGTGTTAATAATGCAATTGATGAAGAAATGACTACTGGTACTGATAAGAATCTGTTTGGTCAGTTCATGTGTTCTTCAATTTGTCATGAGATATTCCATAACATTGCGAACGCAATCAGATGTAGAACTAACATGTTCATTTATACATCAACATCCGCAATGGGTTTGGCATTATCAACTGATGATGCAGCAAAGCGCCGTGAAGTATTCTCAAGATTTGCTGATACAATAACTGTTGATGGTTCTGAATTAAGTAAGTTTGAAAAGAAGCAACTTGTTAAGAAGCTTTGTTACATTTCGGCATTTGCTAATAATACAGAAGAAGTCAATAAGTTCAGCAAAGCTGTTGAATCAAGTAAAGACTTGAATGAAGCTGATATTGAGATTGAGAAGCTCATTAAGTATTATGAGGATTCGATTCATAAGTATGAAAAGAAGCTTCCTCACAGTATCAAGAAGGGTGATAAGTTTAACAAGAATCCTTCTGGTTATAAGACACTTAATAAGATTGCATCTGGACTGTGTTCAACAATTGTTGGAACACCAATTGGTTTACCGATGTTGAAGCTTATTCCAAATAAAGCTGATGCTGCTATATCTAAGGCTTATTCAGATTATCTGTCTAATACGAACAAAGAAGAATACTATTGCGATATGTTTGCTGGAATGTATAATCTTCCACTCACATTTACTTATGGTTTTTCTAATAGAAACTTTGTTGCAAATGATATTTCTGAAGATAAGCTTTCATACTTAGCAGATCTTGAAAAGAAAATATATCAGTTGAGAATGTCATCTTATCCAACAATCAATGAGCGTAACTATGCAGCATATCAGATTGCTAAAACTATTCTTAATGGTGAAGAGAAGATCTCTCCAGAAGCTAAAGCATACTGCCAGTGGGTTGTTGATAACTACTCAAAGATTGAATCAACAAATGTTTCTAATAATTATAATAAGACAACATTTGATCCAAATGAAGCAAAGAATCTGGATGAACATGTTCAAAATATTATCACCAATAATGGGATAACTGTTACTGAATCATATGTTTGATGACTGGAGGGATTAATAGATGAACAATACTGAATTACTTCTTGAATATGTTGACCAAATCAATTCAGATCGTCTTGAAACTGAACAAAGAGTCATTGATCAGATGATTCAAGAAAGTTTTAAAGAATGGGAATATCTTGATCATTGTATCAAGTATAATAAAGAACCAACTGATCTTGTTCAAGAAGGTTTAATTAAGAATATCAAACTTTCTGCAAGAAGTATGTTTACTCGTATCAGAGCACTTCTTAAAAGAAACATTACAATCTTCAAAACTTTATTCTCACATGTAAAAGATGTTACAAGTGGTTTTAAAGGAAGATTCCATAAGAATGGTGCAAAGAAGAGTGCTTCACAGATTGCTTATGAAGCACTTGGATCAAAGCTTGATCCAAATAAGAAGCTTGCAGAATCAGGTGCACGTGTAAAGGTTCCATATGAAGGAGACATTAAGCAAGATGAAATTGCATTAATCAATTCTGGCATTCTTATTAAAGAATTTAATGATGATAATGACTTTGAAATCGACTTGCTTGGTGTTAACTTTGTTAAAGGTGAATCTGGTAAGATGAGAGCTGTTGATGATAAAGGATCTGGTGTACAGTCACTTGCAAGTTTATTCATATACACAAATGCCATGATTTACTTCATTAAGAATGAAGATAAGATGGATGAACTTTGTGATCTCATTACAGAAGGATTTAAGATCATTAATAATGAAGGACAGATGGAACCAGCTGAATATGGTAAAGCTGTAAAACATCTTGTTGATAAAGCTCAGAATAAGTTAAATGGTATTAATGCATCAAAGAAGCTTACGATGAAAGAGCTCACAGCATTCCAGTCTAAGATTAATAATCTTGAAGAGAGACTTGACTTTGCTCAGAATGGTAATAATGAGCTTAAGGATGTTGATCCAATTGTAATTAAATCCTTGAATGATTTGATGCATGTAACTGAAAATATTCAGTTTGGATTGAATTCTATTTCAAATGCAATTCAAAAGGTTCATTTGATTGATCTTAAGTTCATGAATTCTATTACTGATCGTGATGCTTTATCCAAGTTCGTTTATGGTTGTATCCAGAATGGTATTCCACCAAAGTTTATTGCTTATAATACTTGGCTTATTGCAAATGAATCCATTCGTGGTTCTTCTGCAAAGTATAAGCCAGTAGGTGGACAAACCCGTGTTGTATTCTTCCCGAATGATAATAAGAAAGAAATTCTTAAGATTGCAATTTCTGGTATTGGTGTAACATCAAACAAGAATGAAATTAGATTTGCTGATTTCTTAAAACGTTCTAAGGAAGAAGACATCATTAAGTGCTCAGCTCTCGTTACTAAGACTTATTACGAAGATGCAATTCTTGCAATGGAAAGAGTTGTAGATAGAGTTGGTAAACATCCAGATCTTCAGATTCTTAATGAAATGAAGAATAAGTATAAGGATTTCACAGCAAGACATCCAGAGTTGAAACTTGTTGTAACAGATTTTAATGATGGAAATGTAATGTGGTCTTCTGATAAAGATTGTTGGGTTTGTATCGATTATGGTCTTGGAAGACGTAATACTCAATCTCAAGATAAGATTGATAAGAAAGCTGATAAAGCAAAAGATCAAAGAAATAAAGATATCGAGAAACACAAGATCGAAGTTGGTAAAGAAGACTAATATTATGACATGAGGTATTCAATATGGATGAGCTTCAAATTATTTGGGAATCAGTTGTTAATTCCCAGAATAGTGTTTGGAATAGCATAATTGCAGAGAATACCAAAGAACATATGATCGTTGAACAATATCTGATGACTCATACAGTTGAGGAGATCACCCAAGAAGGTGATCTCCCAATTCGTATTTGGCAATTGCTTAAGAAAACTTCTAAAGCAACAAGTGGTATTACGGATCATGTCGTTAATCTTCTGCAAGGTGTATTCCATGTTCAAAAGAAAGATAAGAAAAAGGTTTCTAAAACTCCAAACGCAATCGCATCTGAGATTGTTCCAGATTCTTCTCTTCCAAAAGAAATGCAAGAAGCTGAAAAGAATCTCAAGACTCCTTTTAAAGGAAACGAGAATGTTGTTCTTACAGCAACACCTTTATTCATTAAAGAGATTACATCTGATGAGAGTCTGTATATTGGACTTGTTGGTGTAAACTATGTTAAAGATGATAAAGGTGAGTTAAAGCATGTATCTAATTCTAATGGTATATCTGGTCTTGAAGATAACACGATTATCTACAAGAACATGGTTTATTATATTAAACATCCAGAAGCATTAGAGAATCTTGAAAAGATTGTTGAAAGAGCAACTTCAATTGTTGATGCTGATAGTGGAATTAATGAAGAACAGCTTCGTGAAGATATTGATAAAGCAATTCATCGTTCTCACATGTTTGGACGTGAATTCAATGCTGGTGGTACTAAGATTACAATGAAAGAATTAACCACATTCTCAGCTAAGATCAATCAGCTTACAAATGCAATGGATAAATTCCAGAATGCAAATAATAACATCAATCATCTTGATGGTAAGACTATCAATGCTTTAAATTCATTAGTTCGTGAACTTGAAACAACACAGCATGGAATTAATGGTCTTTCTAATGAAGTTGGTAAGGTTTATATGATCAAAGCTCAGTATGTCAACTCCATTACTGATAAGAAGGATCTTGCAAAGTTTGTTGAAGATTGTATTGATGCAGGTGTACCACCCAAGTTCATTGCTTATAATACATGGCTTATCGCTCATGAAGATATTCGTGGTGATAAGACAGACTTTAAGAAAGTTCCGATGGGTCAAACAAGAATGGTATTCTTCCCGAAGGATAAGAAGATTATTACAAAGATTGCATTCTCTGGTAGAGGTCTTACTTCAAATAAGAATGAAGTTCGTATGAGTGAATTCATTGAACGTTCTGGTGAAGAAGATATTGCCAAGATGTGTGCTAAGATCACTGGTAAGTATGGTAAGGATGATGCTGTAATCGATATGGAAAGAATTGTTGATAAATCATCCAAACATCCAAATCCAAATCTTCTTAAGAAGGTTAAGGATACTTTGAAGGACTTTACAGCAAGACATCCAGAACTCAGACTTGTTGTAACTGATATTAATGATGGTAACATCATGTGGTCTTCTGATCGTAGATGTTGGGTTTGTATTGACTATGGTCTTGGTCAACGTGATTCTACAAAGGAAGATAAGTTACAAGAAAGAGCTGATGAAAAACAAGCAGCATACAAAAAGAGCTCTGGTAAAGATGATATTAAGAATGTCACATTAAGTGATGATAAACAAAAATCTGATGATTCCAAGGAGGATGAAGATAATGAATAATACAATTCTTGAAATGGATGTTGTAGAAGCATTTGCTGAATATAAGACATTATGTGCAATTGGTGATTGTATTAGCAAACAGATTGTAATGGAATCTTATATCCAAGAAGCAGACAATGAAACTACAACTGATAATGTTCCAGCTCCAGATGTTACTACTTTCCAGAAGTTTAAGAACTGGATTAGTAGAATCATTACACTCATTAAGCGTAATACTTCAAAATTCTCAAGAGCTATTCAGAAATGGCTCACGAGAGGTATTATGGGTCAACTGTATAAGAATCAGGACAATGGTAAAAAGATTAAGGTACCTAAAGCTCTTATCAACTATCTGAAGTATATTGTTGAAGATGATGACTATATTAAACAAATGCTTACGACACTTGGTATCAATGGTACTGCTTCTGTTGATAATTGGATAAATCCAGTTGTTAAATTCAATCCAAGTGCAAATTATGTATCACTTAAAGCAACTCTCGATAGAGAAATTAAGAAGAGTAATCCTTATATTAATAAACTTCATGAAACGATGCACGCAACACCAGGTCCAATCATGGATGAAGTCAAGTTTGATGAATTCAGTAAGAGCATCAAAGCACTTCAGCAAAAGTCAAATGATATGTCTAACGCAATCAAAGACGTTAATAAGCTGATGGTTGAAGAAAAGGCACGTATAACTGACAAGGGTAAGAACTTCGATCACTATGTTGCTGCAATGACATCACTTATGAAGTGGCTTCTGGTTCAGTCTAATTTAATTCTTGAGCTCGGTATGCTGGTTCCGTTAATCGGTACAACATCTGAGAATACCTTATTAAGTGATCCAAAGATTAAAAAGAAGATAGAGACTATTAAAGAAAATGGCAAACGATTAGATCCTGATTTCAATTATAATAATATAGAAGAATATGTTAAAGTAGAAAATGGGGAATTAGTAATTTATGTACCACCAAAGGATGTTCATAGTGGTAAACAATGGAAAAAGCTTACAGTGGAAGGCGCAATCTCAAAGCTTAATAAAAAATAAAAAAAAGAAAAATACATATGGATCCCGGGCATATGCCCGGGATCACATTATGCTTCATTTACTTGTCATTCACTGATGCAGCTTCACTCCTTTTTCGCTGGATGTAATTATTGTAATTATCGATCCAGAATTCAATCTTATCAGAGCTCACATTTACACCAAGCTCTTTATCAAGTATTTCTGCAATCTTGCTGAAATTATTGATACCCATTGAGCGATGGATGTTAATCGCAACCGCACGGATATCAGACTCATCGGTGGAGTAATACTTCTCCTTCACTTTGTAAATCTGGAACATCGTCGCAGGTGCCGGTGTAGCTCTCATGTGCAAGAACACCGAGAGTACATTCCAGTCAAGGCGTTTGAGCACATTAGCTATTTCAAGTTCACGCTCATTCTTCTGTTCAGCTCTCTTTACCTCCGGAAACTTCTCAGTTTCCTCAACAACGTCAACACCAGCTTTCTTTGCCATTTTTCTGATAAGTCTGCGCTGTGTATGAGAGATGAGCTTATTGGTGTTCTTCAGAATGAGATCACCAATTCGATTCATATCATACTTACACTCTTCAACGATATCTCTCACAAGAACAGACAGGTCGTCATCAGTTGTGCCGAACTTGTCTTCTTTGATATTGAAAATATCGAACAGAGTAATTGATGAGCCCTGGTCCTTCATTTCATCATAGACCTTCTTGATTGATCCATGATAACGATTAAGCTGACGAATGACCGGAATCTCATATTCAATCGCATATGAAATTGAAGTTTCAGCTTTCTTGTTTTCAGTTCCTGTAGTTGTATCAGCAGTCTCAAGTTTGTTATCAACAGTTGACTGATTTTTTGCAATAATGTACTCTGGTGGAACCTTCATGAGTCCCAGTTTCTTGTTATACCATATGACATTATCTGGTGTAACAGGCTTGTGAGTGTCGATGATTCTCGGATAGATATCTTCTTTCCGTCTCTTTTCAACCCAAGTATTTGCTACAAGAGGAATTGCGCTGATGTATGTCATTTTGCCATTAGGCATTGTAACCTTGATTTTGTTACCTTGCCCTTTCATATAATTTGACACAATCAGCTGGTTACCCAGATGGTCGAAGATTGCCCCATCTTCTCTAACGAGGAGCAGATGATCCAGTGCGGATACTCTAACGGTCTTATACACTTTCCCCATGAGAGTGAGAGTTTTCATCTCATGATCAACTACATGTGGTTTCTCATACGAGATAAACTCACATGTGAGATCGATGTCCTCACGGCTGTTCTCATCAACTTTTTCAGCAATTGCTGTAGTTGTATTTACAACCGTTGCTGTAGCGATAGGAGTAATATCAGAGTTTACATCCTCATCGCCATTATCATCATCAATATCATTATTGATATTGATGATGCTTCTGATGAGTTGTATATTCGTCATAAACTCCTTGATGTCGAGAAGTTCACAAGTCTTTTCGATGTCTGCGAACTTGATTACTTCCTCAACACCCATGAGGGTTTTTGCATATGTAGCTGTAGCAGCTACGATGTTTTCAATTGCCTGAAATTTCTTGTTGTTCATTTTAGTTTCCTCCTTAAAATTTAAAATGTACCGGGGAGTTGAACAGGCTCCCCGGTTTTATTCTTATCGATGAATCTTACCTACTTACAGGATATCACCGAGGCCTTCTGCCAAATCCTCGAAACCGAACATATTTACACCTCCTCTCATTTAAGATTGGAGATGCATCACTTATCGATCTTTGATTCAATTAGACCACAAGTGGCGTCGATAAGTCTCTTATAATCTGATTTTTCCGACTTGTGCTTGTGATGCTTGTGAAGTGCGTATACACCACCGCCGACAAGCGCTACACCAGCCACACCGGCTACGACTTTGTTAGTCTTGTGACGGTGATAGCGATGACGATTCTGCTCCCAGTGGAGCATATTCAGTCCTGCCTCAATGTTGTCCAATCTCTGGTTTGTTGCAGGATCAGTGCAGGATCCATTTGGATTGGACGTAATATACTGCAACATTGAGCTACGGATCGGCTCAGGCATCTGCATAAGCTGAGCCAGATCCATATTCGCAAAAGGACCTAATGCAGACTGCTGCTGAAGACGCATCAGTTCCTGCTGAAGTACCTGCTGCTGCATCCATGGCTGCAATTGATTTATTACAGTCATTGCAATTGTATTCGGATCAATTGCTGCCTGTGTAGGTGTAGGCGCAGGTGTCGGAGTGGGTGCAGGTGTAGGTGCTACCTGCTGCTGCAGAGTTGGCATTACTGCAGCGATAGAATTGCTGATCATATCAGCAATTTCCCGTCTTTCCTGATCGGTCATTTTTATTCCTCCTTTGACCATTAAAAGAAATTAATTGTGGATATTCGGACATGGGATTCACGTAGACAAATCAGTCAACCCACTCTTTATATTAATATAAATTAAAGAATGAGCTGACTGAACTCTTATCAAGACTAAACTGGAAAATCTTGATAAGAGCCTTGTGATACTCCCAGTATATCACAAGTCGTCTTTATGTTAAAATATACTTGGATATTCTCCTCGTATATCATATTAATGATATAAATATGAAATATAAAAATAATTGAAATATCAAGGTATCATACAAAATCAGCATTTCTAACTTTTTTGAAATTGTATGTATATAATTAGATTGACCGGAGGTCAATCTTAATATAGTAATATAATATATAAGAAAAGAGGTGGTGTAATGTGATTGTAATAGAAAGGAGGTTAATAGTGACTGATTAATACTCCATAATTCGAAAGGTGGTATACTATAATGAAATTAGTAAAAACCTATTCAAAACCAAAACCGTTGAACTATCCAGCTGGGTCAATGTTGTTTGATGTTAGATATTCACGTAGACCAAGTGAACTATATGAGGTTATATATTATAATCCAATTACAGATAGACTCGAAGTCAGTTATGAAAAGCCAATTGTGGATATCTGGTTTGAAAAGAAAGAATTTCGTAATCATGATCAGTATCAGCTTCCACAAGTTAAGTTGGAAGACTGCTATCCGGTATACTGTAAACCATCTCAAATACCAGCTGTTATTGCACAAGAAGTTGGTGGAGAATGGTTAGATCTTTATATGAAAATAAAAGATGCGTGGGCTGTTTATGATATTAAAAAGAAAATGTGTGAGTGCCCATATGTGTATAAAGGTGATTTTCAAGAAGATGTTTATTTCAGATTACGATGGCTAAATGAATTTGGTGAAGATTATGATATCTCAAAGGTTGAACAAGCTTATTTGGATATTGAGGTTGATGTTCTTGATAGAACTATTGATGCAAAGAATTATACTAATGCACCTCAACCAATTAATGCTGTATCATTAATTCTTCCCAAACAAAAGATATGTGCATTATTTGTTTTAGGTCCAAGAGATTATAATCAAATTGATGAACAGTTCCATGAATTGTTAGAGAAACAAAGGAAAGCTTTCAATTGGTTAAATAATCATACTGATGAATTCAGGCATAAGATTGCAAATTATGATGATAATAATCGAAAGTATATCGGTGATTTTACAATTCGATTACATCAGTTTGAATATAATGATGAATTAAGTATGATCAGTATGATATTTGCTTATATAAATAAATATCGACCTTGGTTCACGTTATCATGGAATGCACCATTTGATGATAATTATCTTGTCAACAGAGCAAGATGGTTGGGTGCTGATCCAGCTGATTTGGTTGTACCGAAGGACTTTAAGACGAGAAAGATTTATTTCTCCGAAGATAAGAATAAGAAAGCAACAATCAAAGATTCGAAAGACTTCTTCTTTGCATCAACTTATACTCAGTATTTATGCCAAGAACGATTGTATGCAGCAACAAGAAAATCTCAACAGAATTTGAGATCGTATTCTCTTGATGCTATTGCCAAGAAAACAGCTGGGATTAGAAAGTTATCTGACACTAAAAGTGATAATTTCAGAAAGTTTGCGTATACTGATACGATAAACTTCTTATTATACAATGTCAGAGATACTGTTGCACAGTATGCTATTGAATTGAACTGTGCTGATACTGGTTCTTTTGCATCAAGATCATATACGTTTTGTACTGCATTCTCAAAGTGTTTCCAAGAAACACATATTGTTCGTAATACACGTGAATACTTCTTTGAGAAAGAAGGATATGTTCAAGCGTGTAGATTGTTGGTTGATCCTAATTGGGATACTGCATATGAAGGAGCATTTGTTGCAGATCCTCATCTCAATTATCCAACTGGAATGATTGTAAATGGAAAGCGTGTTAACAACATTATCATTGGAGCATTGGATGCAGATGCAGCATCATATTATCCATCAACAAAGATGGGTGAAAATCAAGATCCGATGTCTCTTGAATACAAATGTATTATTGATAATGAAGAACTGTTCCTTAGTGGCAAATGTACTAATAAGAGTTATAATCAGGAATATTATTGGTATGATAATGAAGGTAATAAACATGTAAAAGATATGACTGGACAAATTATCAATACCTATAAGAATGGCAATATTGCCAGCTTAGCATGGAACTGGTTAAATGCGCCAAGTATTTCAGATATCTTTGAATATGTTGATTCAAATCTTTAATAAGGGGAGAGGTAACTGTGGACAAAAATGAAAACTTTTATCAGAATGCCGAGGTAGTTCCAATTGCCACGAGGTATATGGGACTTTATGGCATTAACATTAATCTTCAAAGATCGATTCCAGATGTCTACGATGGATTGAAACTAATCCATCGTAGAATCATCTATACTTTGTACAAGAATTATCCAAAGTTCGGTAAAGTCACGGTTGCAATGGCAGCTGGTCAGACTCTTAAGTATTCACCACATGGTGAGTTAGGTCTTAAAGATATCTTCGCTGGATTAGCTCAACCATTCTCGAATAACATCCCGCTGTTAACAGCACTTGGTAACTGTGGTACTGCTACAAATGGTTACGATGCAGCTGCTGGTAGATACTGGGCTGTTAAGATTTCTGAATTCACTTATGATGTATTACTGGATGAATTCGATGGTAAGGTTGATATGAAACCGAACTATGATAGTTCAACTGTTGAGCCAATCAGATTTCCGGCGAAGTTTCCGATTGTATTGCTGAATGGATCTATGGGTATTGGTTATACTTTATCAAGTGACATTTATCCATATAATCTTAATGAGATTGCAGATGCAACTATTAAGTTATTGAAGAATCCTAAAGCTAATATCAGACTTGTTCCGGATTCACCAACTGGTTGTGATATCATTATTAAAGATAATGAGTCATTCTGGTTCCAATCATCATATGAAATTGATAATGTGAATTATGTTATCACATTCCGTAATACTCCATACAAGGAGTTCTTGACGGATATTCAGAAGAAGTTAAATGAAATTCAGGATTCACCAAATCCAATTCCTGAGATTCTTCATGCTGATAATGAATCTGATCTGGTTAAAGGTGAAATTAGATTCGTGATTAAATGTGTACCTTGTAACTTGTATCAAGTTCTTAACACATTATTCAAACGCGTTGATGGTTTACGCAGTAGCATCTCAATAAGAAATATGCTTGTTGTCGATGGTGGTTCCACGTTCAAGTATAATGTTAAACAGATTCTATTAGCATGGATTAGAACACGTATTCAATCAAAGCGTTCTTGGTTCTTGAGAAAGTCTGTAACATTAAAGACAGAAATTAATATGCTTGAAGGTAAGATGTTTATGTTATCTCCAGCTAATCTTCAAAAGACTATCAATTGTATTAAGTCTTGTAAGACTAAAGGTGATATTGTCGATAGTTTGGTTAAGCTGTATAAAGGACAAGTATCAACATCTCAAGCTAAGTATATGATGGATGTTAAGATGTATCAGTTGACTCATGAAGAGTTTTTAAAGACTAAAGAAAGAATTGATGACTTGACAACTGAGCTTGAACAGGTATTGACAATTGTCAAAGATCCAATCAAGATCAATGATGTTATCATTAATGAGTTAACAGCCATCAAACACAAGTATGGTTATCCAAGAAGATCTAAGATCATTAATGGTGATAACACATCTGCAACCAATATCGGTATTGTTCAGATCTTACCGACTGGAGCATTCATCTTTACTGAAACAGAGAATCCTGAACATTTGTCAAGTGATGTAATTCCAATTAATGGTGATAACATCTGTTTGATTGATGATAAAGGACAATTCATTTGGGTAAATGTGAATAAAGTTCCACACAATACTCAATTGACTATGACTTCGATTGGTAAGGGTCAAATGGGTAAGTGTGTAGCTGCTGTATCTAATGAGAATAATAAGATTGTCGTATTGACAAATCATGGTAGAATCAAGTATATGCCCATATCTAAGATTCCTAAAAACATCAGAGGTCTGACAAGTATTGTTCCATTAGATTCTGATGAGTATGTTGTATCTATCATTGAAGCATTTGATGAGTCAAATGATATTCTCGTGTATACTACTGATGGATACGGTAAACGATTCAATCTGTCTGAACTTAATGTGGTATTGTCTATAACTGCACAGGGGCAGTTCTTAATTAAGGATCATGAGACTGCTGGAATGTTTATGCTTAATCCGAAGAAGCCGCTACTTTTGTATGTTACTCGACTTGGAAGATTGAGAGTAAATGAATCGAGATTCTTAATCAATGGAAAGAAGTTTGGTCATATCCAGCCAATTATTAAGCTTTCACAACAGGATGATTTGATTGCGGTATTCTGTGTTGATAAGGATCAAACTGTAACACTCAATCATGTTGATTCAAGAATTACAAGTGTTCATATTGATACAATTGAACCGACAACAATGAATATGCCACCTGTTCGTCCGAAACATGTTCCTGGTGTTAAAGTTATTAGAGCATTTATATCGTAAATTCAATAATCAACCAGGGGCTCAAACCCCTGGTTGATATAATTTATTGGAGGTAATTTATGAGAAATTGGAATTATTGTCCAAAAGCATATATTGTAAAAGAAATGTTTAATACACTTTTTGAAAAGAGTCATGACATCTTTAACAATTCAAAATATCAATTTGGACCAGAAGACAAAGATGCATATAAGAAGCTTGGAACACCTTCTCCAAGAATTCAATTTCAAGCTTGTAGTTCTGGTAGATATATTGGTTATGAACTTAAAAGATATCGTGAATACAAATATAAGAAGCAAGAATATGTTGAAGAAATCATTAACATGATTGAAAGAGATACTGGGATTTTGAAAGCTAACTGCTCAGCTGCAACACATGTATTCTTTTTCAAAAGTAAGGATGGAATCACATTTATCCCATCAATTGTTACCTATTTTGATTCTGAGAAATTGATTGGTGACTTATTTAAGACAGATGATTATAATAAGATCTATAAATACTACGAGTATGTTCTTAGACATGAGCTTGGACATGTTGTTGATTTTATGTCATTTATTGGAAAACCATATGATGATTTCATGGCTGAATTAGATAGACGTGATGAAATCAAAGCCAAAGTCCGAGAGAAGCTTAAAACACTGAAGGGATTCGATTACAACAGGGCATATAATGAAGAAATCCCAGATGAAGTATTAGCTAATAAATATGCAGACTTCACAAAAGAGGAGTATGAGGAATTTATTAGCTTTCATATTAATGATTAAGGATGTGGTAATGATGACGAAGTTTGATGTTAAAGTTAGACCTACGTCAATAACTGTTTATCCTGGTTTAGAAGCAATTGAACATTTAACACCGTTATTGAACTTATTGACATATGAAGATGAGTTCCAAGAAGAAACAAAGACACTTGGTTATATCTATGATGAAGACCAAGATCTGTTGTATCTTCACAAAGGTGTTGATGTTAATTATCTCAGTAGATTATTGGAGAATACTCACATCGAGTATTCTCCAGCTGATCCAATGAGAAGTATGCAATTTGAATATGATGAGATTGTTCCACCACGTAATGCAGAACAAACTGATTGTATTAATTTTATTGCAGGTATTCATCAACATGCTGAGAATGCTGAAGATAATCAAATTTTCTTGGTAAAGAATCCTGGGTTTGGTAAAGCTGAACCTTACTCAAGAAAGATTCCAACTGTTAATGGATTTACCAGAATGGGAGATCTTAAAGTTGGTGATGTTATATTTGATAGAAGAGGTTATATGACTAAAGTAACTAATATCTTTGAACAAGGTATTCAAGATGTTTACAAAGTAACATTCTCTGATAACCGAGTTGCTTATTGTGTCAGAAAACACTTATGGACAATAATTGATCCTGAATATAAATCATTCAGAACTTTAACTCTTGATGATATTATTGATAACTGGATTCCTAATTATTATAAGATTCCATTATGTGATCCAGTTCGATATCCAAAACGAGATATTGATATTGAACCATGGTGCCTTGGTACATTCATTGCACTTGGTTTATTTGATGAAGAATATTTGACTTTGAGGATAATTGATAAAGTTCATAATAGAATAATCACTCAATTTGCTGGATATCTTGGATATGAAATCAGATATAATATTGAAATTGATCATAAAACTATAACATTTTTCAATAATGGATCATTAGTAAAGACTGATGACTTTATTAAAGATGCTAAGTCTGTGATTACCGATCATAAGATCCCAGACAATTATATGTTCAATAATCCATTCAACAGATCATCTCTTTTATATGGACTTAGTACAAAATATTCATTTATGCCAGATGATATGATTCCACAATATTTACAGTTATTATATTCACTTGGTGGAAGTACAAATGATGATTCATCTGATGATCATGCTTTGACAATCAAGATGATTGAATTTTCTCATAGAGAAGAATGTAGATGCATCATGGTTAATAATGAAGAACATCTTTATCTTACTGAGGATTATATTGTAACACACAACACTTTTTGTTCTGGTGTTGGATTATGCAAATATGGTTATAAGACATTAATCATTATGCATCGTGATTCATTAAGAAAACAATGGCTTGGTTCATTGTATAAGATGTGTGGTTTAAGTGATGATGAAGTTCATGAGATTTCAGACTCACAAGAGTTATATGATATTGCATATGATAATCATGAATTTGATTATGATGTTTATCTAATGACTCATGCAACATTCAGAGCTGGTTTAAAAAGAATTGGTAATTTAAAAGATGCTGCTAATATTACTAAGAACCTTGGTATTGGTTTAAAGATAATTGATGAAGCACATCTTGAATTCCGTGATACTTTAATAATGGATTTTGTTTTTAATGTAAAACGAAATCTGTATTTGACAGCTACTGATGGTAGATCTACAAAAGCTGAGAATTCAATATTCAGACATGTCTTTTCAAATGCAACATTCTACAAACCATCAACACTATTAACATCTAATCAACCATCAAAATGGGTTGAGTATATCATAACAAAAGTTAACACTAATGCAAAACCAAACATCGTTAGATATCGTGTTGAAGGTGGTAGAGGAATGAATCCAGCAACATATGGAAAATGGGTAATTGCATATGATAATAAACAAACCCATTTCAAATGTTGTCGTGATTTATTAAAGATCATTTACGAACGTGATCAGAATGCAAAGGTATTATTGTTTATGCCATTAATTGATCTATGTACTGATTGTTCTTATTTCTTAACTAAGAATCTGAATTATGACGATTCATTCAAATATGATTTAACAATCAGAACAATTAATTCTTCTAATACTAAAGCTGAGAATGAAGAGAATAAACATGCTGATGTTATTGTTACAACAATAGCATCTTGTGGTACTGGTACTGATATTCCAGGTATTACGGATATCATCAATTGTTCTCCATTCGTTTCACATGTTACAGCTAAACAAGTATTTGGTAGAATTAGATATTGTGGTAAACAATGTCACTTCTATGATGTTTATGATGATTCTGTCAGAATGGACAGATACTGGATTAAATCAAGATCAAAAGTAATGAAGAATCTTGCAACAAAGACTGATTATCTTGAATGGGTTGATGACTCTGAAAACTCTGATAAATAAATATTTTATATTTATATTATTAGAATGCCATACTCAAGCACAATCTATTCTAAAAGAAAGGAGAAAGTAGTGTATGTTAGCCAAAACAACAACTGTGAAAAAGATGTTTAATATCTTCAGAACAGTATCGATTTCTGCAATTGTTATTGCATCATGTACAACTTCATTTATTCCACAATGGATTAGTACCAAATTCAATATTGATGCATTATTTGTAAAATGCGCTTGTATCATATTTAGTGTAATAATTGGATATGTGCTCACAACAGTTATTCGAAACATGTTGCTTGAAGCATATAATAAGCAATTGATCCATGAAGCTTATGCTCTTAGACAAGCATTAATTGATGAAGAAGAAATCGATTTAGATGATGAAGAAATCAAAGATGTGATTGATAGACTTAATTCAATTAAAGAAAGTTATAATGATTAAATTAAAATTGTTGGGGGCATATGCCCCCAACAATAATTAATCATCATAATAATTATCATCATTTTCTGAATTAAAATCATCAGGTGTTGGATTAGGCGAATCTGTTTCGTTATTTAAATACTCTTCGACGAATTTAGGAGGTTTCCGAAAAGTTGGAAATACGATTTCTGGATCTCTCTTAACCAATTCGTCTTCGAGCCACTCTTGATAACGCATGGAGTCGTATACAACCCATGACATTAATTGGCTGATTTGTGAGGATAAAGTTTCAACATGTTGTTTCAAGTGGATATTGTTTTCATGAAGCTGATCAAGTTCTTTTCGACGTTCTTCAAATTCTTGTTTGTAAGTATTGTTTAATTCGATCATTTGCTTTTGAACATGTTCATCAATCTTGATCTTTGTATCAGCTTTACTATCTTCCACTTGTTGTCTGAGTTGTTCGATCTCAACCTTGTGTTTGCGTGCGGCTAATAGTGTTGCAATTGCCGATGAAATTCCACCAGATCCGACTATTGCAACAATAAGGGCTGTGATATCCACATTCATAATGTTAACTCTCCCATCTTGGTAAATAATATTTGTCCGGAATTGACAATTACTCTTTTGTGGAAAGTAACATTAAGATATGCATCCCTCATTTCAATCAAATTGAAAGAAAGAAAGGATTAAAATCAAATGAAAAAATATGTAATGATTACGACTGGTATCTTCTCGATCATGGTATTTGCAGCAGCGATCGGTAATATCGCAAGTGCTGATACAACTAAGGACATTCCGATTGATGATGATTTAGTCATTATCACGGATACAGTTCCTACTGAAACAACAACTACTATGACTGAGACAACTACCTCAACATCCATTACTACGACAACTATGGTTACGACAACGACAACATCAACTTCATCAACGACAACTTCGTTAACTACAACAACTACAACAACAACAGAAACAACAACCACTGCTGAAGAAACTGAATTTGAGACAGAAGTAACTATGGATAATCCGGATTATTATAGTATTAATTTTGACATAACTGATGAACCTTATATCGAGCAGCTTTCAGAAGAAAATGATACAACCACTACTACGGTTGCAACCACTTCTGACTCAACAACCGAGGAAACTGAAGATGATGAATGTGAGGTTGAGGAAGACTATGATACATCATATAGCAATGAGACATACCTCGGTTACTTTAGAATCACAGGTTATGTTTCAAGTGGTACTAAAACTGCAAGTGGCACGTGGCCTGCTGTTGGTAGAACAATTGCAATGAATAAATCACAGCTTAATAGTCTCGGTCTTGAGTGGGGAGATACAATCAGAATTGATGGTATTGGCACATTCACACTTGAAGACTGTGGCTGTAAGTCTGGTGTAATTGATATCTACTGCAATAGTGTAAGTGCTTGCTATGACTTAACAAGTCATGCTGATGCATATTTAGTAAATTAAAAGAAAGGAGAAATCACAATGGTCAAAGTTCACAAGGGTATTAAGATCAGTTCCATTAAGATTGAAAAGGGAATTGTTTATATTTACTCTGAAGAGGGTGATGAATTAAAAGTCACCCGTGCACAACGCAATGAGATTGCGAACTACACAATGCCATTATTTGTCAACCGAGTTTCTAAAGCATTTGACAATGATAAGATTCTCGCTGATAACTTCACATATGAAGTTGATGGTAAAACCGTGAATGTGAATAAGTAAATGTGGGGGCTTCAAGCCCCCCACATCATTACTCTTCTTCATTTTCAATATCTTCATTTGTTTCATTAGTTTCGGTATTTTCATCACAATCATAAAGTGATTCAATCATCGGACAATCAACTTTGTTAAGTTGCTTTCCAATCTGATTAATACCAACTGCTGAACCACCAGCTGACAAACCAATGAAGAATGCTTCAATCCAATTCTTACCCATATCAATACCACTGAAGTATCCAACTAATCCAAGTATGATACCAACGATTATTGATACAATTGGAATATAGCGTTTAATATCCTTATTGAAACACTTATCAGCAATATAAATAATAACATCGTTGATCAATGTTACAAATACGGAGATTGTCATAATGGAGAATTGTAACATAATTTATTCACCTCGTATGTATATATTTAATGTGTAATAATACCGAATATGATATTATTATCATTCGGTATTTTACAAATAAATACAAATTTATCAAAGGAGGTTCATTAAAATGAACGAAGAAATCAAAAGTGTGACGGAGTCTCTGGATGAGGCTATGGGAACTGAGACTGTTGATACTGGAAAGACGGTTGATGTTGATCCGGGTATGACTAAGCAGAAGGAAGAGGATCAGTTCACAATTGGTCTGACGACCGGCGTTAGTCTGGTGCTCGATTACAAGACTACTGACTGGGAGAAGATTTGGACTAATTCTGCGGAGGATACTTTCAACAATATTGAGGCAGCGAAACTTATGATTCGTGATATCATGACTGAGAGTGATCCGATTAAGCGTGACAATCTGGCTGCAGAAGCAATTCGTAACATCATCGGTCTGTATGACAGTATCGGAGCACCGAACGATATCAACTATGATCTGCGTGAAAATATCACACTTCCTGAGAAGGCTGTGATGTATTTGATGGATGGTATCATTATCATGTCTGAAATGATTCATGCTGCTCAGATTTATATAATGACTGAGTCCACATCTGGTATGTCTATCAATCAGCTTATCGAAGAAATGAGCAGTAAGCTTGCTGGTATCGAAGCAATTGAGGATGGTAAGAATCCGTTTGGTGAAGACGGTAAATTTGCATCTGACGTAAAGTAAATGTACGATAATACCCGGAGTTGAAATATACTCCGGGTAAATTTTTAAGGAGTAATTATATGAAGATTTTACATCATATCGATGCAGATGGCCATTGTGCCGCTGCAATTGTATTGTTTTCATTCGAAAATCCGTTCAGACCAACAAAAATAAATGATCTTATTCCTTACAATTACAAGGGTGAGATCGATTATGACTATGATGATATCAAGATGCATGATGATGTTTTTATTGTAGATATTTCTTTGAATGATGATGTGTTTAAGTTTATCAAGGAAGCATATGCTCGTTCTCAAAAGAAGATTGTACATATCGATCATCATGCAACAACATTGTCATTCTTGGAGAATATGAATGAAGCTGATAAGGAATTCTATAAGAAGAATGTAATCATGTTCCATTCAACAGAACATTCTGGTTCTCTTTTGACATGGGTTTACTCATTCATGAATGATGAACAAAGAGATGATCCAATGAATGTTAAGTTTGACTTCACTGAGGATTATGCTAATTTTGCATTTATGGATGATAACGATAAGCCACTTGGTGGTGTTCCGTATACTATCCCACTTGCTCTTAGATATATTGACGATTATGATATTTGGAAGCATCAGTTCCCTGAGAGTAAGCTTTTCCAGATGGCTTATAATGCAATCGACAATCATCCGATGAATCAGTCTCTGTGGAATGAGCTTCTCTATAATACAACTAACCGTGTTGGTGATATGATCGATATGGGTCAGATTTTGAGTGATTACCAGAATAAGCAGAATAAAAGAATTGTTCGAAATGCATATGAGATCGAGTTCCATGGCTTTAAGGGATTGGTTGTAAATAACCCTGGTGGTGGTTCACTACTGTTCGGAGATCTTGTTAAAGACTACGATTTTGTAGGCACCTATAACTATGATGGTGTAAACAAGATCTGGATGTACTCTATGTATTCACATGATACATCTCCATGCGTATGTGGTGAGATTTGTAAGAAGTATCTTAATGGTGGTGGTCACCCTCATGCTGCTGGTGGACACCTTGACAATCTGATTTGGTAATGTAATATCCCCGGGTATATCCCGGGGATTTATACTATATTATCTTTCTATTATTTTATTTTTTCATATATATATAATTAAAGTGATAGAGAGGAACAAAGTTCCGAAGATCATTACATAAATGATCATTTGGCAACTATCTTAAACACTGATTCAAGTGGGTCAGTTGTGGATCCCCAGCTGAATTCACCGATAAGGTAGGTGATAAGGGGAGAAAGGTCATTATCATGTCTGAAATGATTCTCACTGTCCGTGTAAGCGCAATCATCATTGCTGCTGCTGCAGAAAGCATCGACGATGTAATCGTAGGTGCTAAGATCTATCGTATGGCTGGCCCGATCACGGGCCGCCTCACTGAGCTCAGCTCTACTGAGCGTCAGATGCTCCGCGAATTCGTTCGCGAGGCTACCGGTCACAGCTTTCATCATAGCAACCTGCCCCATCGTCTTGCACGTGTGGGCAGAGCTGCACGGAGACTCGCTGGCTGAGGTCAGCGGAAGAGGTAAGTTGTCCCCCGCAATCGCGGGGGACGCTGAATCTTTTTTCTTGTTTTTAAGCAATAATTCCGTCATCGATAATGTTAATCTCAATATTACGATCTTCCAATACAAACATCTCAGGAACATATCTTTCAAGTTCCTCATACTTCATATCTTCCAATCTACGCCACTTCTGTACAATTGATTGAACTGTAGCATTCATGAAATTACCATTATCAACATTCTTCTCATTAGTATACCAACCATTGAACTTTAAGTATGCTACGTTTGAATGTTGTTCAAGACGTTGAATAACGTGTGAGATATAGATGTTATTATTCATAGATACAAGTTGTGCTGGAGTATGAACACTTGTTAATCTATTGAAATAATCCTTAACTATTTTTCTTAATTCATTTAAGGTATTATCTGATAAAGCACGATTGTACAGCTTAACAGAGAATGACAATTGAATATTAAGATCAGGCCAAAACTCATCATTTTGGAGATAGTATTGTTTATCTGAACAATAAGAATGTGGTAAACCATATGTTGCAATTAACTTACAATCAAGATAGTTATTACCTTCAAGACGTTTAAAGATTACTGGTTCTAAAGCCTTATGAACTTGAGTAAATGTTGCAACAAAATTCTTGAACTTATTATTCATCATTAATGAATATTCAACAAATGGAATCAATTGAATTTCAATTCCACCATTGATATTAGTACCAGCAAAAGCAGTATTAACGATGTTGATATAATTATTAAGGATATTATAGATATTCTCCCAAATGAGGATTGTATCATTCTCAACATACTTCGTTCTATTATATGTAAAGACTGAATCAAGCTTATTAGTCTCTTGAACAACATAAAGCTTTCCAACTTCGGGAGTAATCTCAGCTGTACAAGCTTCATCTGAATAAAGCTTTGAGTAATCCTTTTCATTGATAGATTGCTTGATAATGAAGATATAAGCCATCTTAGTAGAAGAAGTAAATCCAAGTTCAATACGTTTATTGTATTCTTCAAGTGTTTCTCCATCTTTCATTGGATGATCTTCTTTATATTTCTCTAATGCTTCATATTCAATCTGTTCTTCATCCTTTGTTGCAATAAGTTTTGCATAACAAAGTTGAATATCATCATCTTTATAAGTATATCTTTCTTCATAAGTATTATCGATAATCTTATTGAATGCAAGATTGATTAAATCTATACCACTTTGGAATGTTGCCATATCAATAACATCAATAATATTTGTTGTTTGAGATAATTCATCAACAGCTTGATTCAAAGTATTTGAAACTGATTCTGTTACTTCAGCATATTCAGCTCTTTCTTCATCGGTAAGTGGTTCTTTATAAATCATTTGCTTATATGCAACATTGTAAACATTATACAATGATTCACCAGCTGAATATTCATAAAGATCAGCCATCTTATTATACCAATAAGCTTGATCTTCAGTTGGAATACTTGATTCATTGAAGTTAACAACACTTCTCATTTCTTTAAGTTCTTGAACCAGTGAGAAGCCATTTACATAATATTGATCATTTCTGATATAACCAGTATATTCATCACCAGTTACAATATCAGATACACGATCTGGATTACTGGTTGATTTAAATAATACTGAGATTCTGAGCTCTGGATGAATTGCATCAATATTAATTATTGAATTATTTTTTGTCGGAATCCAGTTACCACCACCATATTCAGTTGATGCAACATGGATCATATTATCAATATCAATCATCTGGTTGGTAGGATACATATTAGCTCTGAATAAATAAGTTCCATCTGTATCTCTTTCAACTGGTAACATTTCAACTCTACCAGTTTCAGCACCATTAAGATATGCATGAAGAATAACACGAAGATTATTCTTTTCCAATGGCATTGAAGAAGTTGATAAATAAAATGCAGCAATATCTTTATCAATCTTAGATAATTGGATTCTGTAATAATCAACAGTCTTTGTTGATGGAGCTGGTTTCATACTTGCATATCCAATAATGGAGTTTTCAGCAATGGAATCTTGTTCACTTGAATCTGCTGTAACAGGATAAGTGAATGTATACATTCCATCTGTATATATGGGAGAAACTCCAGTTGCATATGGAAGTGATACATCAACTGCATTTCTGATCGTGTAAGTTTGACGTACTTCTCCGCCTTCTTCACTTTCAACAATTGTTGGAATATCATCAATGATCTGAACTGTGGTAAATACATATCTTGTCAGAATATTCAGTTTAACATCACGATATTTATTTCCGATATTATACAGCTTAGATTCACCATACTTAGTTCTTTCAGATTCAACAGCTTTTTCAACTGTGACTGAAATACTCTTAATGGCAATTGTTTGTAATTCTCCATCTGGATTAATTGCCATGAGATTACTTTTAAGCTTTAATGCATAATAATCAGCTGTAGCTTGACGAGTAAATTCATAGAAATCTCCAATCGTCATTCCATAACAAGTAATAGCAGTTGTACCTGTTACAGCAACTGGTTCTTGAATTCCATTATCATCTCCCCACATACTATCTCTTCCAAAGATGTAATTAACATTAGCAACTGTTACATCAACTTGTTTTGGATTACTTGGATCAGTTTGATCATCGATCCAAACATCAGATAATGTAACAGAACCATCATCACGTGTATTTCGTTCTTTTACACAGAGATATGTTTTATCTGGATCAAATGAAATATAACCATCATCTGCATTGTTAATTAACATCGGGACAGATTTTGCATAAACATCTAATGGACGTTTGAAGTATGTCCACACAATATCATCTAATTCAGGAGCAGCTGCATTCTTTAATAAACAATTTACCCAAGCTTTACCATCAACTGTTGTCAACTGTGATACATCGATGTATGTTTCGATATGATAATAGTTGTCCTTATAAGTTCTGGTAATTTCAACATCAATTGGAGTTGCATGATAAATTGATGACAATTCATTTTGTCCAACATCCTTTGGTGAAATAGTATTCATGCTTGGTACAACTGTTGGAACAACAACTGTATTGATCCACGGATTAAAGTAAGCAATTGCAAATGGAGATTTCTGAATTCTTATACCAAATGGATTTGCAAATAAGAAATGTTCACTGATATTCTCTGATGTATCAGCAGTTTCAATATGATTACTTGAACCACGTGCATATGGTACAACGATGTATCTACTTTCTTCCTTACTACTGTTGGTATATTTCCACAACCAACCAGGTGGGATAATGATCTCGTTAGAAGATACACTGTTATCATTATTACTATATAACAGATTATATGGGATTCTTCCATGTAATGTATTTGTCTTGTAGATATTATCTTCAGAATCCTTTAATGCTAAGAATCCACTCCATATTCTACCCCACGGATCATCTCTACGTTTAAAGAAGAATGGATAAAGAATATTCTTAAAATAAAATGTTTTAAGCCATTCATCAATATCGTGATCAGTTGAAATAACATTTGCTGTATTATAAGCTTCGATTGTTTCACGACGAACAGTTTCAGCATTACCAATATCAGTTCCACCAACAGATGGTCCAATAACAAATGCTGCTTTCATAACATTTGCATTATTAGAATATCTCGAAGTAGCTGTGATTACATTTGGTTGCGTCTTTGGAGCTTCTGTAAAGTTTGCCGCATAACCATGTGACGAGTACACAATTATCTCAAATTGTGAATTCAGTTGTGGTATGAAGAATCTGTTACCAGCTAATTGGAACATGAGTCTGATCTTATGTGGATTATCCATGATATAATGAATGTATGGATTTGTATCCTTTACATCATCATGAATTGGAAGAATGTGGTCTCTTGCAAGAATAGTTCTTTTACCACTTCTATCAATGTATGTTACATCAAATCCACAAATGTTATTTGATTCTTCAATGATATAATCTTCATTTGGAATACCATTTGTCATGCTATTAGTAACGAGATATCTTGTTCTTTTATATTCAGATACTCTTACGAATAGACATAACCATGTATCAGTTACACGATATACAATATATGGATTCTTATTAACTGCACATACATTTCCAGCCATATTAATATACTGAATATTCCATGCTGGTGCAGATACATTTTTAGCTGTGTCAATATTCATATACTGAAAAAGAATATCATAATCTAATGAATAAACATTTCCATTTATCAAATTAAACTGTGTATCTTTATCAAGAATGAATTCATATTTCTGAGTATTAGGATTGAAGGTTGCATTTTTAAATAAATCTTCAAGACGAAGTTCAAGAAGAATTTCAGTTGAAGACGGATTTGCAAATGAATAACCAATATCAAAAATTGCAGCTTCTGCATAAATTGAATCGGGCAGAACTGCTTTTGTTATGAATGATTCATTAAAATAAAAAGTTGATGTAAAACTCAGCTGTTCTGTAGCTTGTGAAATATATTCACTAATAATACTAAATGCACCAGTATTCAATACATTCATTGGAATATCATGGAATACGCGTGACATTAAATTTTGTCGAATATATTTCTTTATACTTGAATCATCCGAATAATTCTGCAAATAAACATCGGCCATTTTGGTTCCTCCTTAGGTTAATATTTTTATGGAAAACGGAGATATAAGTCTCACGGACCATGAGTTCGTAAGTGACAAACTTATGATTTCGTTTTATTATAAAGGAGATGAGAATATGGATAAAAATGTTCAATTAAAAGAAGAGGAAATAGTTGGACAAGAATCTGTCTTATCTGACATATATCCAAGAACAGACACCTCATCAATTGAAGATAATAGAACTGGTGAAAACTTAGATACCACACTTTCTAATATTTATGAAATGATAAATAATAAACTAACAAGAGTTGTTAATAGTGTTAATGGTAGATCCGGTTCAATCATATTATCACAAGACGATGTTGGATTATCTAATGTTGATAATGTCTCATTTGATGATATTAAGAGTTGGACAAATGAAGCAGTCTTAAATGCATTTAACAACAAGAATCTCATACTTTCTTCAAGTTCAGAAACACTTGCACAATTACTGACTTACAGTGATCCAGCTTATAATCACGCTTCTTTTTTCGTTAGTAACTGGAGTACGACTGATCTTAGACCAGCACTTGGTAAAATAAGAGTACCAGATCCAGATGATAGTAGCAATCCATATGCAGTTTACTCTCGTATGTTAAACACTATTGAAGAGACTGATAAGGCTTTTACATATGAGAATGGTAAATTAAACTTAAATCTTGCTCCAGATCAAGAAGCTTTGATAATTGGATCTGATGGTTTAAGAATTGATTCTGATGTTTTGAAACGCGGTATTCGTATATTTGAAAACTTCTATTATATTGAGAATGACAATCGTTCAGAATCAAGAGATGGCTCAATGAAAGCTTATAATACTGGATTCTTATTAGACTATCAGCGTGGTCAAGATCCATCACTTAATGCTCCTAAAGCAACAGTCAAAATCGGAGCTCGTCAAATTTTATCTGAAAATGCTGATCCAATCCATTATCTTGATCTAACTACTTCAGAGATTCTAACAGAAGATGTCCTTATTATTATAATTGGAATAATACATGATCGACATATTGTAAATAGTAATAACCACTATAATCAATCATTAGTATCAACTGGCCCTTTGATTGGTTATGTTAGAATAGATGATGGCATATATAATTTTCATTTCTTTCCATTTACAATATCACCTGGATTTGGATTGATTAATACAGTCGGAAATCCGTGGAAGGCACAAGAAAGTCCAGATGGTTATTATCATAATGCATTAAGTGTTAATACTATAATTGATGAAAGAAATATATTAGGTGGAGATAGAAATGAAAGGCGCGTCAGTTATTCTGGTTTACAAGCTATTTCTGCTGCATCTGCACCATTTGATTCAATGAATGATGTAAAACCAGATATAGTTATGCCAAATCAGAATAAAACTGATACCGGTTTTAATAGTATGAACTTCATAATGACTCCTGAAGGACGTACTAATTTATTTGAGCAATATTATAATGATCAAGATTATTTGTTCAGAGGTGGATTGTTTGTTCCAACTGATGCATCATTATGTTCTATGCCATATGAGGTATATGGATATCGCACAGAGGATGAGGAAGGTTTTGAACGATCTGAAGCATTTGAAAACTGGTTTGCACCAACACCATACTATGCAAAACCAGATTTAGTTACAAATCATGCTGGTTTTATGAACTCACCAACATTTATCGGTATTAATCTTCTCAAAGGTTATACTGAAAATGAGGAAACTGGTGATAAAACTGCATATTCATTATCTGGTTTAAGAGTCATTGATCCTGGACAAATGACACTTGGTAAACATAATGGTCAGACATTAAACTGGGAAATGTTTGGAATGAATGAAGAAGTCGACGCAGATAGATTTATTACTGCAAGATATTCCCATGACGGTGAGAGTCTTGTCAATAACGGTGATCTTGATTTACCACTTACACCAACTGATTTATCACATACTGGTGGTTTGATGGTTAATGTTGGTAAGGGTCTTGAAATTATGCCATATGGTATTGCGGATAATGGTGTAACATTCGATAGAATGGGTAAAGTAAATGTTAGACTTGGTTCTGGACTTGAATTTGATAAATATAATAGAATTACAATAACTGGTGCTGGTGGAGGATCTTCTGGAACTGGCTTGTTGAATGCAAGTCAGCTTTCAATCCAAAGCTTGAATATTGTTGGTAGAGATAGTCAAACCACCGAAGCTAATAAAGCTCGAATTGATTATGAAGCAACAACATTCCATGACCCATATTTGTATGGTGATGGTAATTTGTTTACACAATCAATTATTGAACTTGGTGATGGTTTAGCAATTGAAGTTACACGTAATGACTTTCTTGATACGATGTTTAAACGTGCAACAATTACTCAAATTATTGCATCAAATGTCTTCTCAAATCTGTTAGAATCAACATGGGAAACTATTTACAATACCATTATGTCTGGTAGTTCAATCTTTACTGATGATAACCCATCAAATGTTATCGCACTTAATATATTCATTGAAAGTGCAAAAGCTAATCCATATGATGTAACAACAGTTGAACAATGTCAATCTCCATCAACATTATTAATGGATTGGATTAGATTTAATCCAGATGAAGGATTTGATGTTGGTAAAACTATGACTATTAATAGTTTGATTGAAGCATATAAAGAAAACCATCCTGATTATGCATAAGGAGGATTATTATATGCCTAAATTAGTGATTAATACTGGTGATGGTTTAAAAGCAGATGAAACCGGTCTTCATGTGTTGATTGATCCAGCACCTGATAACAGATTAACAGTTGAGGAAGATGGTTTATGTGTTCTTCCAACTGGTGAATCAAGTGAAGTTAAATTGTTTGAAAGTCAATATGGATATGGAATTCAAGTTGACTGGAGTCCATGGGGTGTATTTCAAGATGAGTTTATGGATGAATCAGTTGCTAATACTTACAAAGATAAAGTATCATGTAATAGTGTAATTCATAGAACATGGACAGCTGCCGGTTTAGATCCATCAACACAAATGCCATATGGCTTAACTGGTAAGAATGAATCTGAAGAATTCTCACCAACTTCTGATTGGGTATTTGTTGGAGATTTCTTTCGTGTTAAACAAAGCAATGGTAAGTACAATTATTATCTAATAACTCAAGTATCAACAAATGATGGTAAACCAGGTAACAAAGTTATTGGATATATAACATTATTAACGGATGGAGATGATTTTTAATGCCAAAAATAGTTGTTAAAACTGATGCTTCTTTGACAATTGATTCATCACAGAAGCTATGTATTCGATTATCTTTATCTTCATCCAATCTCTTATATCTAACTGGTACTGGTGAATTATCAATGTATGAAGGATTGGTATTTGAAAAGAATTATTATCCAATCAATTCAATATCAGGAAGTCCATCTGTTGCTATTGGTAATATCAGTTGTTCATCTGCTGTTTCAAGATTAATCTCCGTCGGTAACACTGACGGAGATATCTTTAATACTGGAGCAACTGGTGATCCAAATACTGAAGGAGTTAACACAGCTAATCTTATAAATGCAATAGCTGGTACAGATGTTGGAATAAGCTGGTGGACTAAAGAAGATTATCAGAAAACTACAAATATGGGGGTGACACCTAATGCCTAAGTTTTCTATTAGAACTGGTGATGGTATTACTCTTGATTCTAATAAACGATTGTCAATTCGTGTTCAAAGTGATGCTCAAAATATTGTAGTTGGACAAAATGGTGTGTATGTTTCAAGTGGTCAAGGTAGTAGTGATTCAATTGTTGATAATTGGACTGTAGTTTCAAATGATCCAACTCAAACAAGTAATTTGCTAATACGTGGAAATGATAGAGTGATTCAAACATGTTATTATTTTTCTTTTTTACGTGGTGAAAGAGAGTGGGTACCTGGAACAACACAAGAGAATAGTATAAGAGCAATTGAAACTAAACGTCCAGATGTTGCAATTGATACTGATCTTAAGAATGTTGATGATTTAATTCGTGAGATAAACTTTCCATGTTGGTATCCTGCGATAACAACTGTTGATGGTACAACAATAAAGTCTTGTTCTCCAATACTTATTAGACCCGGAACTTTAATCGTATTAGGAGATGATATTTTTCCATCAACAATTGGAACAGCTCGAATTGCTGAAACTGGTTTTAGATTCTCTACTCATACAATGTATGATCAGCAAGGACAAAGTAAGATAGGTGAACAGAAAGCTTGGGCTTTGTTTGTTGTCACAAGTGTAACCACTGGTAAATGCTCAACTTATGAAAACATTATAGATTGGAATGAATTTAGAAATGCACATAACTATTCAGAGTATCCGATTATAATAGATATGACGATGCGTTGTTTATGGAGCGTAAATCCAAATTCTACGAACTATGGATACACATTTACTAATGCAATGAAAAGTGTGTGGTATGCTAAAGGAGATGTTTTAACTGGAGCATTTGATCCAACAAATCTTTATGGTCATTACAAAATTTAAGGAGGAAAGAATATGTCACAGATTAAAGAAGTTAATATCGGTGATAACATCAACACACATGATGATTCAGATATTACACATGGTTTGAAAGGTGTTGTCCAGATCTATAGAAAGAATAAGGAAACTGGTGAAGTGTCTTTCTGGAATGAAAGTCACAACATCATTCCCATTTCCGGTTATCAAGTAATTTTAATGAAGTTATTTGGTTTATTCCTCGATTCTTCACATGGTAAAATTACTGATAATCTCACAAGAGATACGACGCTTGCAATTCCAGATCTTAATAACGTTCTCAATATTGGTGTTAATCCAAGTAGTAAAAGACCTGGATCAATTGATGGTTATACTGTAATGGATGAAGATATTTCTTCTAATTATATTTGTCAAGGATTCATGGTTGGTAATGGTGGTGCTGGTGAAGATACTGTTACAACTAAGAATACCGCTTATAACTTTATCTCTCTTCGTAATCCAATCCCATTCCAACAGACTCTTTCAAGTAATCCAACAGTAGCTGGTAAATATCTCGGTTGTTATTTTGGTAATAGTCCTGATGGTGAGATTCCGAAATCTGCATACATTAAGAAATTTGACACAACACCACATATCTATCATTCTTGGTGGACTGATAATCAGAGATGGGATTATGTTGATCCAATAACACAGAATGATCTTGGACCAAATGCTATTAATGGAGCTCCGAAGACAAATAGAATTGAGTCATATGTTGAGTGTCAGCTTTCTCTCAGTGATACAGATTGTATTGAATATTTCTCTCATGTTGGTAATAACCAAACTGCTATGATTAATGAAATCGGACTTGTTGCATTTGACACAATTCCTGGTACAAGATCAATTGTTGAAAAATGTTATGAAAAGAAGATTCAGGATTATCTTATGATTATCTTTACTAAGAAGGGTGATATAACACCAACTGAGTCTCAGAATAAAATCTGTAAAGTTTTAGCAAATGAGATTCATGAAATTCTTAATCCAATTATAAATGCTCAAACATTTACTCAAAGTAATCTTAAGAAGTTCTTATCTGATATTCCAACATACACAGATACAGATATTGAATCTGGTACTTCAATCGATTATGATCTGTTACAAGATCTTTTTGCAACTTCCGATAGTATTGGTGTTGAAGCATATTATAATAAGAATGATACGATTCAGTATATTACTGATACATTTATGAATAATCTTGAAGCAGTTGGTACAACTTCATTGACGATTGATGAAGCTCAGCGTATTAAACTCATTACTTATTATACATTCCCCAGTATCCCGATTTCAACAAACTGGGAAATTCTCATTAATTATAGAATCTACGCAAATTAATGAGGTGATTAAATGCTGGATGTAAATCGTGAAAATGAATTAAAAATGCGAGAAGAATTCTCTGATAGTGTCCTGAACAATGTTGCTGGAGCTATCGGATTTGTTCAATATATTAAATGGAATAAGATTAGAATTGTCATCAATATGGAACCAAAACCATCACAACGCCCGAGATTATCTGGTTATCGAGTTTACGTCCCCGGAGCATACAAAAATACAGCATTCTTCCATAAGAACGTTTTACCAACACTGAAGGGTATTTGGATTGATACACCATGTAAAACTAACTTGGATATTTATGTTAAGACACCAGCATCATTTACAAAAACTCAAAAGCTTCTTGCTGAAATGAAGATACTTCGTCCATGGGCACATATTGGTGATATTGATAACTATGAGAAGTCAGTATATGATGCAATTCAAGGTAATCAGAAACGTGGACACAATGGAATTATGTCTGATGACAGCCTAATAATTGAATCCCATTCAAGAAAATATTATTCCATTTCTCCTCGTTATGAACTTGAAATAACATATATGAAGGAGATACCAGAACAAATCAAATCTGTATTAAAATTACGAAAGTGAGATGAATAGTCATGGCTAAAAAATTTACAGACAACGACTACAGTAGTCTTTTCACTGGTGGTGATAAAGATGTCGAAAGAGACATTGACACCAGTTTACAAGCCTATGATAATCTGAAGGGTCTTTATGGTACAACTATTGGTAGAATGGTTCGTGGCTTTGATAAAGCTAAATCAACCAAGTCTATTATCGGTATGGCTGCTCGGAATACATTTGAATTCCCAGTATTTATTTCAAAGAGTATTCCTCTTGATTATGCTACTGCCACTAATCAACTTCTTGAACAGTTATATGCATCATATGTACAAGCTGCAATTTCTCAGAATCCGATTGTTGATGCAAGAAGTGTAAAGCATGGTGGATTCTTGGCAAATCTTCAAACTAACACGACTAAGTATGTTGAGTATACTGATATGGTATATGCTCATGAAGCTTGTCATAATGAAATCATTAACGAAGGATACGAGTTTGTATTTGACATGCTCAATTGTGCTGATTGTGATTCTAAGTCAATTCTTGAGAATGTTGATAATACTCCACTGTGTGAGTTTGAACATTTCTTTGCTGAGGGTGGTGGAACTGGTGGTAATAATACTCCTCCTCGTGAAGCTGGTACTGGTATTGGTAATAACAGTAATGCAAATGATACAGATTACAGAGATCAGAAGTCACGACTTGATGTTGAAAACACCAATAAAGCTGGTGATGAACCTGATGATGAAAACGATAGAAGAGATTATCGTAAAGAGGTTCACAACCGTCGTGCTGAACAGAGATGGAAGGCTTACAATGCAGCAGCTGATAGTGAGATAAAGACTTTCGATGTTGCAACTCAGAAGCAAAAGGAAACTGATCGTCGCGATGAACATGAACTGAAGATGATGAATCGTGCTCCTGAAGTTCTTAAGGAAGATGACATGAGAAAGATCAATACTATGAAGCCTCTCATGATGAAGATCCAGATGCGTGTTGTTAATAACAAAGATGAGATTTCTGAAAAGCCAGTTGAATTCATCATTGGTGTTCACACTCATGCACGTCTTATTGATGCTGATGTTCTTCCTGATGTTGTTAAGTATCCTCTGAAGGAAATGAATGAAGTTACAAGACGAATCAGATGGAAGAATGGAGAACTTAAATTCTTAAAGGATATTGTATTCCAGATTAAGGAGAAGAAGCAAACTGCTATTGATTCTCGTGATCCTAAGAAGAAGTGGTATCGTCGTCTTTATGAACTTGCTCATGAGAAGGGTGATACTAAGGTAAGTGGTGCAATCAGTGGTAATGGTGCAACCGGACTTATTCCAAATGCAACAATCATGATGAGTGCAAGTGACTGTGAAAATATCAAGGCACAAACCAAGCTTGATGTTATGAAGCCTTCTCTTGCAAAGAGACTCTGTAGTGAACTCTTCCTCATTTCTCTGGTTGTAATCGATCAGGATGCAGAATCAATCAAGCTGTTCATTCCTGAATTGTATAATGATTGGGAAGTTCATTCTCTTGCAAGTGTTGAGAAGCAGCTTGCAGAACTTAGTACAGCTGGTTCTAAGACAAGAGATCTGTTTAAGCTTCTCAAGTAATGGAGGTGTATAAGATGATTAAGAATGGAAAACTTGAAAATGAATCTGATGAGAAGATTCAAAAGGAAATTGGATTGATGCTTAAGAGTCTCGATACAATTTACAAAAATAAAAGTTCTGATGAATATAAGATGATGGGTGATATTACCAAGTCTCCGGTTTACAGTGAACTTGAAGTTGCTGTTGCTGATCTTAGTGCACTTGAAGGTTTCCCGAAGAATGAAGCTGCTGATTATCAAGCGATGTTCAATACTCTTCACAAGCCACTTTATAAACGCATGGTGGCAGAATTTGTTAGTAAACCTGATGAAAAGAATATTACATTTACTGCATTATTCACATATGGTTATCGTCTGTTGATCGGTGAACTTTCTCGTATCTACTCATCTACTGTTGCTACTGAGAAGGGTATCGTATATCAACCTGATAAGAATAAGAATGATAATGCAAGAACAGCACAGTTCATTCATGATTATACTCGTAATCTTGAAGAAGAATACAATAAGGTTCTTAGACGGCTTGATTCTAAACCTAAGCTTCATCAGGAAGCAGGATTGATGAATATTCTTGGTAATGGTGCAAGTGCAATTGCTGCATTTGTTCATGCACATGAAATCATCCCACTGTCTCATATGTTTAAGGATATATTTGATCATATTCTTGGTGCTGGTAAGATGCTTAATCCAATCTCATATATCAATCATAGATTAAGTCGCAAATATGATGCTGAAGTTAAATCCTTTAAGGATGTTTGTGATTTATATGAACAGACTAAACAGGCATATGAAGAATATAAGAATTCCCCTGGTAGAAAGAGTTCTGCAATTGAAGGAAAGTATCTCAGAAACATTAAGAAGTATGAGATTATGATGAAGAATAAGCAGGCTAAGATTAAGCATTTCGATTCTCGTGCTGAAGCAGAAGCTGCTGAAAAAGCTGAACAGTTGAAGCTTCAAAATAAGGAAAAGGATAATCAAAAGCCAGCTGTTACAAAACCAACACCATCAACTTCAAAACCTGATAATACTAAATCAACTCCTTCCTCTGGTACAAGTACACATGCACCAGTTGATACTGGAGATTTGGATTTTTAATTTGAATAAAGATGTAAGAATAATGGGAGCGAAAGCTCCCATTATTTTATATCTCATATACATATTCTTTAATTGGTTGAATGTCATGATAATCAATTTTAAGGAGGTGATAATATGACCCAACCAATACAGTTTATTTCATTATTTGCTAAATTCTTATATTACTATTATTTGAGTTATAATCATATGGAGTTGAATATAAACGAAACAATTTTGAACAAGTTTACATTATATTTAATATGGTTATTTAATAAACAAGCTAAATACTTTAACTTGTATAATGAGAAATCAATTCTTGATTCATTTATGTTATTCGAGTTTCCATTTGATGAACCGATGAATATATATGAAACTGAGAATGCTATTAACATTGCAGAAAGAAAGTTAATAGAATTTCCCATTGAGAATCATATTATCATTACTGACGATTACTGTATATTATCCATACTACCTGTTCCATTCGATGCAGTTGAGATAACTCATGGGATGATTACAAACTTCTTCACTCCAATATTAAATTGAGATGATATAACAATAATCAAAATCATATAGAAAGGACTGAGAACTATTATGACATTCAACGTGCAAATTTTTGATAAAAACAATTATCATATCGCAGATAATATGAATGCTTCTGCAAAAGATGTATTAACATATCTGCATAAAGGTCTAATTGTTATCAATATGCTAACAAATCAGCAAATGACTGAATCGGATGTACTTGACACAGTTGGTGTTTCTGAATGTCCGATTGAATTAGGTTAACATGGTAATTATCACAGCAATGTGATTAATTATAAAAATCAATTTTCAAGGAGGAGATCGTAATGATCACAGAGAACAATTATAGCCTGTCTGCTATGGTAGAATGGGCTAACAAGTCCGTTAATAACATTAACGGAACCACAGAGGAAATTCAGACCGCGTTTCATCAGGTACTGAAGGCCGGTATCAAGAAGGCTAACTTCCCGAGTTGTGAAGCTGAACTTGGTGTTATCGACCAGATTAAGGACTTTGATGTTACTCCGCTGGCTGAGCAGCTCCCGAACATCGTCGCTAAGTATATGGCTGAAGAGAAGCGTCCGATTAATCTTCCGGCTGTTGATGATGCGACAGCACCTGGTGTACTTCGTCTTGTGCATAAGGATGAGACGGTTAATGAAGGTGTAATCCAGATGGGTGCACGTAAGGGTGAGAAGTACAAGTCTGTTGTTAAGGCACATGACGAGTACAAGATCAAGAGTAAGAACGATAAGTTCAAAGACTAAATATGATGGTATTGATGTGGGGGCATTGCCCCCACATCTCCATTATTATTATCTTTTATATTTTTCTATTATTTTTAATTTTGGTATATATATAATTAATATGAATGAAGGAACATGAAGTTCTGGATTTCCTGCTCCTTGGAAGAGGATAAACTCAGCCCATCCCACCAGTCGCACGCACGCTTGGATGTAAAATAGCGACAACTCCTACATGCTGGAGATGTAGCATGTCGGTGGCGATCTCTGCTTTCTGCCGTACCATCGTAAAAACCATGACAAACTGCCAGAGGTCATAGTCATGGATAATCTTAATATCCCATTAAGGAGGTAATAATATGGGAAAAAAATCGTTTGCATTAGGAGTATTGACAGCACTTGCAGCTGCATCTGCTGTAACTGAGAATACTACCTACACTCACCCCACCACCCATACTACAAGAACTTATGTTCAGGGTGGTACACCAGTACTGACACCCCGTCACAGCGGTACCACTGCTGTGGCTAGAAACGCGTACGATAAGCTCGTGCGCACCTATGACATTCTCGACAATGGCGACATTGTTGAGATGGCACAGGATGTCGGCCTTGAGCTGGTATCAATTTGGAAACACGGTGAAACAATCCGTGTTTCATTATCGTGCTTGGAGCGAGAGGCAGTCGAAGCCGTTATCACGGCATTCGGACTGCCTGTCACCGGCAGCCCCAGCAAGCTGTCGGCGTCATTTGCAAAGGTGGTGAGATACATCTGATCCGTCTTTGCGAACATTCAACATGCGGATGTAAAATGCATGTCGGAGCCCAGATACAACTGGGCTCCGTTATCAAATTTATTTTTATTTTTATTTTTTATGCACGAATAATTTTTTCCATTGGAGTTTCAATTGATTCAACACCATTAAGTGTATTAGCTAAGTTTACATTAATACCTGCTGAGATATCTTCGAATAACATAGCTTGTGTTGCACCAGCTTGTTGTACTGCTTGTCTGTAACCAAGTTTTGTATAACTCATCAAATTAACATTTGGATCAGTACCATATACTTTTGCAAATGTATCTCTTTCATGTCGACAAAGTCTTCTTGCCATAAATTCATAAATGATACTTGGACCATCGATACTGATCTTATTTAAATCCAGATTACGGAATGTCATATCAGGGATAAGATTGTATGGAATTAATGGTAATTTAGAATTCATAAATACAAGATCAAGATATTGACAAACGTTCGCTATATTCTGCTGGAATGCTAATGAACAGATTAAAGAACCAGGTTCATATGATAAGATATACTCATCCATATTTTCTTGCATATCACCAATGATATTTAAATCAACCATTGTTGGTACAGTCATAATTGTATCAAGAATAACATTACCGTGCCCATCTTCAAATCTGGCTTTATTAATACCAAGACAAGTCATTGTTGTTGCTTCAATATAGTATGCAGTAATATCATCGGCATATTTAGGAATATACAATTTCAAGAACTGATTTGTTTTCAAATGACCATCTTCAGTTACTTCAACGAACTTATTTGGATGAAGAAATGTTTTGTTTGCATCCATGAATCCAGCCTTTTGAGAAAGGTCATGTTTTGATTTAAGCTTCAAGTCAAGAATCTTTTTTGTAATTACAGACATAAGCATTCCGACATTAGATACCTTATCATCTCCAAGAAGATAGAATAACTTACCAGCGCACTTTGCACAGATCTTATTATGTAAACAACACTGTGGAGAATACAGGTTGATTGTTTTACCAACATACTCATTGATGTTATGAAGTGTTGTTTCTTTAATCTTATTACCTTCTTTGATGTTACGGAATATGAGGAACTGTTTGTTTGAATCAGTAACAGTGATTGGAATAGTTGATTGAGTACCACAATCAGAATTTGGATCAAGATCAATTGCTTCTGATTGTAATAAAGCAATCATTTGTTTTGACATATAACCTGCTTCAGCTGTACCAATTGCAGAAGGATAAGCAGCTGCAACAACTGAGTTTGCTTGTGGTGTAATGTCTTTTGGTTTAATACCTTCCATCAATGATGATTGCATGATGTGATATTTCTTTAAACCATTATCAAAGATTGCACCTCTCATAACATTTATGTTCTTATAGTTGTTATTTAAGTTACCATCACCACTTCGGTAGAAATCATAACCAGAATCATTCTTAAGATTCTCACGAACCATGTCCATTAATTCTTTTTCAATGGCATTATTTGCCATAACTTGTTTAACTGGATTATCAGAATGAAGATCAGCATCATGTTCTTTAAATAACTGAGCTTTACGTTTAAGAACATTATCCATTGGCAATAATAATGCAGGTGTAATAGATACAGCTAAAAATCCAGAACACCAGAATCCTAATCTGTCACGTGCATCTACATATGCAACAAGCTGATCAACTGTAATCTTATCTTCAAGAACAAGATTGTTTACTTCAGTATTTAATTTGTCAAGACCTTTATTATCAATTGGATTATTCTGATAACCGATATGTTGAATAATATCATTCATCTCAAGTAAGTATCTATTAAGGATTAATAAACCGAGAGTTGTTTCAGTTGGTTGTTTGACAAATTTGTATGTTGATGGAGTTAATTGGATTTTTGCTGTTGGTTTGAAATTCGGTTCTATCATTGTACCAGTTTCTTTATCCATATGACCAGCAAACATGTTTTGAAGAAATGTCATATTTATATTATGTGGATCAATACTTAATATCCTATCAAGTGCAACTTGTGTTGATCCAGATATAGTTGTGGATTGTAATTCAGCAGCCATATAATAGCCCTCCTTTAGTATCAAAACTTTATTGATCCGTTTATTTTTAATTTTCATATACATATGATTTATGTGATATCAAACCGGATATCATCAATAATCTTAAGCCATAAAAGGAGGAAAAAGAAATGAATAACAAGAAGAAATATAACTTCGAACCGTATCCGTCACTCGGTGGTATCCCGAATGACACTCAACTCAATAACTGGGGTATTCCTACTGACAATAGACCATCGGATATCTCACCCAACAACTGGTTCGGAGCTTCGCCTATTCCCACACCGAACGCATTTGCTCATGTAAACGTTGAACAGGTTGCGAGCTTGTTTAACTCCACACTGAGATTCAAGATGCCAAGTAGTGTAAAGTTGATTACTATTAATGGATCTGAGATTTTCATCTCTAATGATGTATTCGAACCGATGAATATATCTCTTATCATGTCAATTAAAGGACAGCTTGAGAATGGTATCTTTAAGCGCGAGAATAATAGTGTTCTTGATGCTGCCTATATGCCACCAAACGGCTTAACTTCAGAGAGCTATTATGTTGGATATACTGTACCTAATAATGATATGTTCGCTGTTAATGTGATGACACAAGCGGCAACGAGACTTATAGCCATCTTCAAAGATCTTGGGATCGATTTAACATCTGATTTCGTCACTGCAACAAACAGAGTACCAAGTACTCGACTCCGAGACATCTTTATGTCTGCATATGTAATCTGCATGCAAATCATCATCATGTATAATACAAAACTTGCTGATGAAAAAGCTGAACGACTAAGGAATATAAAACCACCGGTAAAAGATAACACAGCTGATGATGATAATGATTATGATGTTATTAATGCAGATAATCTTGATGATTCCAATCTTGATGATATATTCGCAATGTCAGCATCAGATGCGATCATCGAATCTGAACATAAATCGATCTTTGATGGTATTGAACCTGATGAGACTGGTATGTTCAATATCGAATTCGATAAGTGTTCTGATCCATTTACCGAAATAATTGATAAAGCTTGTGACTACGAGCTTAATAATAAGGAGGTGAACAAAAATGAATGATGAAGCTGTTGAAACTACGGCATCTGAAGTTGCTAATGAACCTGAGCTGTTGAATATTGATGTTACTATCTCTATTGGTGATGTCACTATTAAAGCTGAAGAGGAAGCACTGAACAAGAATGTTGACAACATTCGTAGTGATCTGTTAAAAGCAACCAGTATGCTCACAATGCTGATTTACAGCAATGAAATTGATCACATTGCAGATATTACAAATGGAAACATTTTGTATCTGATAAATGTTGGCGTTTCAATTGCTGAGTATTTCGGTAAATTCGGTGGACTGTCTCTGAAAGAGATTGCTGAGAAGACAACGATGGATATCATTGTAATTTGCAATCGTCTCATTCAGACAGCTCAGGAAACACAATCTGAATAAGGTAAAATGCTTAGTCACGGGGTGTTATACCCCGTGATTTTAAGCACACATTTTAAGGAGGATATTATTATGAAAATCAATACCGTAGAACTGGCAAAGGTAGCCACACTGACTAAGCAGTCTGAAACAGTGGATGTTTATCCGTTGTTCGGGTTTGCGATCGAAGCGCTTATCGACAAGGTCATTAAGTATATCAATAATGGCTGTGCTGTAGGTGTGCTGCTTGAGAAAGAGGATGTTAAGGAGTTCGACTATGAAAAGTCGACGGAACTTACCCACGTAATCAAGACACTGAAAAAGCATCTTGTTGTAATCGGTATTGAAGAAGGTCTCGATGTCGATGATGTGACACTTGATAAGATCAAAGACGCAGTTTGCGATGCTGATTTTACTGAGCTACAGAACGTGTATGAAGACAGAATCGTGGCAATCAACACCAATGAATTCTTTAGTCTTGGTTAATATATTGATTTCCCCCGCCATATGGCGGGGGAATCATATTACTTATTTAATTACAATTGTTCTATTCTCGAATTTTTTGTATGCATCCAAATAAAGTTCATTTGTTTCGCCATTGTATGTACACTCATAGTACATTCCATCTGGATATACAGTTGAGAATAAACCTTTGTTATTTTTTAATACTTTAACATTCCAAACATTGTAAATGTCTGAATCTTGAACATTAATATTATCAGTTTTATCCATGTGATCTTGAACATACTGCTTGATCGCTTGGATACAAACCTTCATAAACATATCCGTATTCATTATTCAGTTTCTCCTTCATTAGACTCTTCATCGTCGTCGTTAATGAACTGATCAACTACGTCTTCAATTTCAGAGAAGAATGAGAATACACGAGAACGTGCTGCTCTCGGAATGTTGAAGTACTGCTCATTGAATTCTCCATCCATCGTAACAACAAGTGTTGCGATAGTGTGAGTTTCAATGTCACTTACCTTTGAACGAACATTAACAACAATCGTACCATTATTGTCAAATGATTCATTTGCCATAATATTATAACTGAATCCGGTTGCTTCATCACTGAAGTTGAATTCGGTTGGATACTGATATGCCATCTGATATCCAATAAGCTCTTCTGCCTTTGATACGACAAGATCAAAGATATTATCCAGATTTGTAATGGATGTTACCTGTGAATCAAGTCTCGCTGCGATCTGATGATGATTAATAGCCATGATTAATATTCCCCTTCCATATCAACTGTTCCATGTTTAATACGATCATGGATTTCTGCAGTCTTTGCATTATTAGCCCTTGTCATAGTGACTAAATAGCCCGTTATTCTACGAATACGATCGAACTTAACATTGTTTTCATTTTTATTCTTAAGGACATAATCCAGATTTACATACTCTGAATCATTCTCATCACCGGTGAGTTTGAGTTCAACAATCTCACAGTTGGGGAATTTATCCTCAAGATACTTCTTGTACTTCTCAATTTCAAGCATTGAGAATGTCCCATTCTTTGTAATAACATTCATTGTTTATCACTCCTTATGGATAGATTTTATGAATTTGTAAATTGATTATGAGAATCTGACTCCAATTACTTTTGCAATAGAAATCTTTGTTGAATCAGATGTACCAGCAGTTGTAAAGTTTAATGTATAACCATTTGAAGAAAAATAAAGGTATTTTGTATTATATGATGTACCCGTTGAAAAATGATATTGAGCTTGTGCTAATGCTAAAGTGGTACAACAAATATCAACTTGCTGAATAACTGATGTTGTTCCAATATAAACCCACACTTTGATTATATCATAATTTCCAACTACAGTTGTTGATGAATTTGCATTTATACTACCAGATGTTGCAGATGGAGCTGTTGTTGATGTATACAAAACTTTATAAACACTGACATTTGAGCCAGACAATGTTGGAACTACGTGATTGTTTATATATACATCTGAAGCATCAGCATACACGAGCCATTTACCAAGTTTTTGGCTATAAAGACCATGATTTGTTCCGCCTGATCCAACACCAAATGAAACTTCAACACTTGTATCTGTTCTTTTTGCGTGGTAATATGCATTACCTGATGATTGATTACAATGTAGATTATTTGGAAATGTCCACTCACCACTTTCATTAAACGAAGTAGTATGATCAACACTGTTTGAATTATTACCGATAGTTGTATTTGACGTATATTGAATTCTAAAATTGGTTAAATATGTTGCAAGTGTAAACTTACCGTTTGTAGAATTCATTTTCGCTAATACAGTATAGCTACCGTTACTTGCAGTAGAATTGATGATTGCTTCGCCATTGTTACCATTTATATATGTTCCAGATGACAGAGATGATGATATAACACCGGATACGGTATCACCGGTTTTAAGAAAATAATCTCCAGCTGCATGAGTAACGATTGTTCCAAATGCGCCTTGGTTGCAATATGTTAAGTTTGATGTGGTTCCATTATATGACCCATCCCAACAACTCATCCAACCTTTTGTCACAAGTCGTGTTCTTTCATCAGATGAAGACCATTGTGAGTTAACTTTTCCAGAAGGCGTTGGTGTTTTATAAGTTACATCATATACAGTTACAGTCAGATCTGACGTTGCATAAACAGCTGTTGAACTTGAGTATGTTGGCAACGTTGTTATTCCAGTATATGCTGAATTATTTATCATATGCCATGTCCAATCTCTCATATTTTCAGCATTTCTACCAAAGCCATTCAACAGTGTACATGTGATAGTTGAATATCGTTCCGTCGCTTTAACCCAAATTTCAACACACGCTGTACCATTAACAGTTGATGAATCAGAACCTTTGTTATCTGCGAAAATAACACAAACGCTATTACCATCGAATCCTTCATCTTTAATAAGCCATTGCACAGATTTTGTGTTTCCAAATATTCCAGCAGTACCTTCAGTTCTACCACGAATTTTAAGTATACCACAACTAATATTTGAATAAGCACAATTTAACAAGAATATTCCTTCGACATCAGAATATGCGTGTGTTGTTGTAGAATATGCAATTCTGAACCAGTTATTTGCTGAAGGTGATACAGTAGATCCGTCTGGAATCATATAACCTGTTCTTTTATTGCACATATATCTGTATAATGCCGACGTCTGTCTACGATAATATATTGTTGTGTCTGTTCCACCATTTGCATATTGTGCAATATAATAATCATCATCAGCAGGAGTTGCTGTTCCTGTCTCTAACGTATTAATTAATGCAATTGCATCTGTATTTGTTACTAATGCAACAGTTCCAGTTTCATCTGGTAACGTCCATGTCCTGGCCGCTGTTATTGTCCCAGCTGTTAAGCTACCAGTATAATATGAATTCACATTACCAATTCTAAATATTATTGACGAATTAAATGAAAGATTGAAATCATTAGCAAATACATATGACTTTCTATTTGCAATTGTCTGAGCGTTAGTTTGAATCATTACATATGAATCAGATCCAATATACATATTTTCACCAGTATCAGTCCAATAATCCAATGCATCATTAGCTTTTGTTGCATTATAAAAGTTTGTGTGATATTCACCACTTCCAATTATCACATTACCACCAGCACCCATTGCAAGATTCATGCCATTTGTACTGGATGGATATCCAACTAAAACATTTGTTGAATAGTCTTGACCACTGGTAGTTTGATAAAATCTGAATCTCGGTAATGTGCCTTTTATTGTAAATGCTTGTGATGAACCTGTTGATGTCATTATTATGTTTGAACTATCCTCACATTCAAATCTAATATCATAATTGGTTGTTCCAGTATTAGATGAATGAAAATCAAGATATTTACCAATATCCATAGCACCATCAGAAGCGACTACTGGGACAGTACGCCATGTTGCACCGGATTCATATGTTTTACAAGCCAATGGAATTCCACCTGAAAAGTAAACTGGTGTGATTTCTCCACCACCATTATGTTTTAACATATTAGCATATGTCGATGTACCATGGAAAGTTGTTCCATATATATCATCAATATATGCATCTTTGAATCTCCAATCTGTAGTACCAAGTGATGAATGACCATTATTTTCACCACCTGATTCATATGGTATAATACCCTTTGTTGTTGTTCGTATCCAATAATTATGAAAGCCGGAAGCAGTCATGCCATAATAACCATTATCATACTTCATTCCAATTGACATGCGATTTGTTGCGACTATACCACTTGTAACTTCTGCAACCTGTTCATCCTTCCAAGTCCATATTATATGATCTACAAAATATTTTCCAACAATAAAATCATTTACAACAAATACTTCATCTGGATACATTTTTAAAACATACAAATCCCATGTTGATGTTGCGCTATGGACAATGTAAGCTTCTGTTTCAGTTGTACCAACACAACTTGGGATATATGATAATTCAAAAGACGACATCCCTGGATCTATTGAATCTTGATTTGTAAATAATATTGTCATTTGAAATGTTCTTCCACCACGACGAGAACATATTAATGTTATTGGTGTATTGATATGACTTTCAATTATTTTAAGATTTGCAATCTTTATCCAACCAGCAGATCCATTTGTTCCACTTGCAGTATGAACCCAATGTGATGATTCTGTGATATGTCCTTGAGCATCGTATTTATATTTGTATTTGTTGTAATTGGTTTGAGCCGTAATAGAATTTGAATGGTTGATTGTATAACCATTTGATCCAATAGATATTCCAGTTCCTCCACCAAGTGATGGTAATGTGATTGTTTTCAAATCTATTTTTTGAACATGTCCATTTGTATCACGTGTGACAGAATCAACTACTGTAACTGAATCTCCAAATGACGGTGTTGATGTTGATGTTGTATCAGTATATTGAATAACAGATGGGTGTGATGTTAAGAATTCTGAATAAGCAACTGTTAAAATTGATGAAGATAATGATACTGAACTAACACCATTACCAGAACCAGTTGTTGTTAATGATATTGATGATAGATCATATGTCATTGTAGTTCCATCAGGTAATGGAATCGTTACATGTTTAATGATAGAATTTGGCATAAGTTTGGAAACCTCCTTTGTTGATAAATTATAAAAGCGTGATAATTCATCTTAAGTAAATTGATAAGCGAGGGCATATTGCCCTCGCTTAATTAGTTATTATCTAAATAATCCTCAATTAATATATCACCAACATAAACTCTTGTTACAAGTCTCGATTTGTTAATGATGATCTTAACATCTTTAGAACCAACACGTATTGGTGTTGGTGGTGTTAATGCTGCAGCTTTCATAATAAATGGATAACCATAAACATATTCAGAATCAAATTGCCATAATGACTTATATAGAGTCCGATCATTTATATCAGCCAAATCTGAACTCGAGATATATGGATAACCATAATTATATCTATTATCTACAGTCCATGGTGTTTTAAAAATTGACCAATCAATATATGGAGCCAAATCAGCAACTGTGTTAAATGGATAACCATTATTGAGGTCTTCATCACATGTCCAACCATCTTCAATCCACATTTGAATCACCAACTTTCATCATGGTAAGAATCCAATTGACCTGAGATATGTCTGGTCTTTTAATTGATCAAGTGTTATAACTGAAAAAGGTGAACCTGATACAATGTATTTAGTCGATGGAATATCAGAATTATTAAATGCGAGTATATTATTTGAAGATGTTGTATCTCTTGATATGATAAATTCTATCTGATATTTAATATCACATGATGGCTGATGAAATGCAATATATGAGCTTTTTAAAATTCCATAAATGAACCATAAGTGTTTTGAACCTCCATCATCAATACGAATTCTCGGTTTATCAAATAATATCATACAATGATTCATTAATGCTACATGAAACATTATAGAAAAATCGGAGCCTGCATTATTTCCAAATAATGCAAAATTCTCAAATACAAAATTGCAGTTTTCAAAAGATGTACCATCTCCATCTGTTCTATATGCATCAATTGTATATCCAATTCCAATTGTATCTGATGATATATAATGGAAATTGAATGCGCAATTCTTAAAGTATGTATAGTTATTACCATAAACTGAGTTTTGTGAATATGTTGAACACTGTACATCAATTGTGAATCTACAGTTATTAATTTGAGAACTTACACAATAGATTGATGTTTCACTTGAGATTTTTCTGTGTATAATGTTTTTAAAATCAACATTTGTTATATTAGCATAATAACACCGAATCGCATAGTTGGAACTAACACATATATTTTTAATTGCATATCTATGTCCTTCTTCAGAATATAATATACAATGAATTCTTAAATATTCATTTAATTCAGTATTATAATTTGGATCATCATTTGCATCAATATCTTGTGTTAATTTAACATAAATATTTTCTGTACCAGCTACAGATCTCAATTCAGTTAATGTGCTTGGAATATATGGATCAGCTTGTGTTCCTGAACCTGTCATAATAATCACCCCTTTAATGCTGAAATTCCATCATATAAATATTCTTCATTATTAATTGATACTTTTTCCCATCCAATTGATTGTGTGATTTGACGTTGTGTAAATGGTGTGAAGAACATATTTGGCGTATACGTTCCATAATCAAACACAAAAGGTATCAATACTGTTTTACCAGCTTTTATCGATAAATATGATTTTTGTGTATCATATGATGTTATACTATGTGAATAGACATTAACAGTTCTTGAATACTTCCCATCCCACATATGTAATCTCGAACAACTTGTACCATTATACCATGCTGAAAACAGATAAACACCAGGGGATCCTTGATCTGTGTCTGAAATCATAAGAACTCCATATTCAAATAAAAGTCCAATTCCATAATCTGTTTTCGCAATCTTAATACATTTCCCAACTATAACACCATTTCCACAATCAGGAGCTCCAGCTTCTGAAGTTATAATACCATAGGATGCATTATCTGTATAACCAGTATGAAATGTGAAATTATCATTTGATATTTTCCATCCATTAGTAGAATATTCACCAATTGGCCATTTGAAATTATTAGAAGTTGATATATTAATCATCGATGTTCTATTATTTGATGCAGATGACGTATCTGGTGTGAATATTTCAATACTCATATCATCACCCCCTTAATGCAAATACACCATCATATGCAAACTCAATGTTATTAACTTTTATTTTTCTATAAGAAAAATCAGTTGATTGAGTAAATTTTGATATTAATAGATTTGGTGAATACGATCCACAATCATAAACAATAGGTGCTAATACTGTTTTATCACATTTATAAACTAATGAAGGTTTTGCATCAGTTGTTATGTAATTATTATTATAACTAAATGAACTTGATGGAATTAGATCAATGATATTACAATCTCCACCAATATCAGCGCACTTTATGCTCCAATAACTATTATTAATTCCACACATTATTACACATGGATTGTCTGTATTTGTTTTTGATACCAGCACATTAATTCCAGTTTTACCAATTAATCCAAAACCATAATCTGTAACAATACCCTTTATTGGATCTATTTTTGAATTAGATCCATCAAAATTTGCTGTGATACCATTTGTGTTAATTAATGTAACAGAGGAATCGGAACTTGATATATCTAATGAAACATAATTTGTGGTTGTTGAACTTGTGAACATAATTGATACACGTCCATTTGAACTTTCACAACTTTCAAAAAATTGAGAACAATTATTATCAAGCCAATCAGATATCGTATCAACAGTTGGAGAATTAAAAACTGTTTCCTGTATTGCCATATCTCATTCAACCTCCTCCAAATCACCAATAATTGTTATATCAATATTATCAATTGATGTTGCTAATGTATTAGTTGGTATAACAGAACTTGATGGTTCAAGTTCTCCAGCTTCATCATTAATAAGATACATCGTATCATTACTACGAACCATTGACAAATATTCATCCATTGTAACTTTATCAATATGCCTAATATCATCACTAAGAACAGCTTTCGTCTTAAGTGTATTCAATTCAGTTTGAAGTGTTTGAACTTGTGTTGTTAATGCTGCTATTAATGAACGAAGTTCTGAATCATCATATGATGATCCACCAGACATCTGAATATGCTTTGTTTCATCATGAAATGTTACATCAAGAACAGTATTATCTTCTTCATTAACTGTAATATCTAATACTCCAGTATTTGTGATAAAACTATCAGTGATTAAATCTGGACCGGCTACAAATGGTTCTCTTGTAACTCCGTCATCAACAGCTTTACAAAATTTATTAGCAATAAGATCATACATTCCAACTTCTCCAGTTGCAATTTCAACACATGGAATCAGATCATTTGTTAATATATCACCATTATATGCTTTGAATTCATAACATTTAGCTTTACATCCAGATTCAACAACACCTTGTTTTCCACAACCAAACAAAATAATTGGTTCATTATAACTCCAATTACCAGATCCATTAATTGAACCAGCTAATGTATTATCAATATACCATGATGCATTTGATTGTGTTGCAACAATCTTTGTTCTTGTATTATAAACAAATCCAGTACCAGTAACTTCACCACTTGATGGTGATGCAAAACATGGGATATTTTGACTATTGAATCTTGTCCAGAATATGAAACATTGTGATGAATCTGCATATTTTGTACCAAATATACTTTGATATGTGGATGTCGAGTCATCTGATACTTCACAATCACATTCAATCCTTATACCGGGAATAATAAGAATTTCTGTATCGAGATACTGATTAAGTTCATTTGATTCAATATATTGAATCTGTTTATATTCATCAGGAAGATGTCTATCATCACTGGATGATTCTGTTATGGATATACCAGCTCCAGCTGTATATATCTTACCACCTGGACCATATGATCCACTTATAATCAATTCCTCTTCAGGTTCATCAACTTCAACTTTACCTTCACTTTGTGGAAGTGTAATATCAACTATACCATCGGGATATTCAACATGAAGAATATTTAAAAATTGTTCATCTTGTGTAACAGATATTACATATTCATCAATTGTAATTGCATCAGCTGATAATACCCCACCTTCAGTAATTGATAAACCATTACCGACAATAATACCACCTAAGACTTCAGTTGTAGCTGGTGGTAATTCATAATCACCGGGAATTGTAATTGTTTTTGTATGATCATAAAATTCAATATCTAATTTACTTGAATCTTGTTCATTAACATTTACATCAAGAATACCAGTATTGATTAATTCATTATCATCATTAACATCTAATCCATCTGCATATAAAACATTTATTGAATTTGGTATTTGATCAATATATGGTCCAGCATTCACATTGGTACTCGAGTTCGGAGCATGATATGTATCACTGATCATTTCATGTAAAACGATTCCATATGTATTATGTTCAACTGGAACATAGTTTCGAACAAGTGTTGTTCCTTCATAAATCTTAAATGAGTAAATCTTACCAGCATTTGGATCAGAGTACCCACTTGTATCTTTACGAGCAATCGAAAATAGATTCATGTTGTAATCCGATCCCGTAAACTGTAATGGGTGATCTTCATTAATAAGAACATCACCAGTATCCATATTAGTAACAGTAAGTGTTGATCCAGTTGTTTTAATCAATAGATGAGTATTGGTTAAATGATTAGATTGTGCTGTTACAAATCCAGAAAATTTAGAATCTGCAGTTTCGAGACTATCACCACGACCCCAGCTTAATGACAAACCATCATTACCCATACCGAGCTGGAATGATTCAGTTGTATATGCCGAAAGATCATATCGAGTACCAAATATTCCACAGTTATAACTACTATTTGGATATATCTCACATTCTAATTCAATATTTGTATTTTCAATTGGTGAATAATTTAATCTTATGAAGTTTTGATATTCTGGTGGAAATTCGATATATTGAATCCGACGTTCATTAATATTTTGATCTTCACTTGTTATAATATCAATTGCAGTTCCTTCGTAATATTCCGTATTCGGAATTACAAATTGATCAGAATGATCATCATATTCAATAATAAGTTCATTAAGATTATCTTGATCTTGAGTGATTGATAAAACACCGGATGCTGATAATATGCCATTTTCAGTAATGGTTAAACCGTTACCAACAATGATTCCACCAAGTGTTTCAGTTGTTGCAACAGGAATTGTTACAGCTTCAACAGAAACCCATTTACCATCACCACGAAGAAACTTAATATGATCTCCAACATTTGGTGCTGGTACTAAACCAACTGAACCACTTTCATATGCAGATGCTGGTTCAAAGACATTATATGTGACAAGATTGTCAAGAATATTTTTATAATTAACCGTGAATGATGCAGTAGTATTATCAAGAATCAATTTGTTTGAATGAACATGCCAATTATTAACATCAGCAACTGTTATTAAATCAAGAACATTTTTATTATCATGAGTATGTGCAATTGCTTCAAGAACTTCGATTCTTTCAGCATATCCAGAAACATCAATTATGTTTGCAAGCTTTTCTTTTTCTTCTCTTGTAAAAGGTGCAGTAATCTGATCGAGAATTGCTTTGTTATGATGATAATGCGTGTTATTATCAATATACTGAATTAAATTAGATCTTAAAGATGACATAAGTTCATCAATCTCAGTCTTGTTATAATAGTTATCAAGATCGATTGTAATGTCATCAAACATCTTATCAATTTCTTCTTTTGTATAATAATCATATTTTTTATCATCATGACCATGGCATATATACGGTAATTGTTTAAATACTCTTAAACCATCACCGATCTTAAGTTTCATATCACCATCATCAAATGTTTCAATACATAAATCACCACGTGGAATGATATATGAGTTCATACTTGTAGAAGCCCATTCCAATGTGGTTTTAATAAAAAACGTATTAGGCATTTATCATACCTCCTTTTGTAAATATGATTACAGATCGGTTTACCAAATTAATTATGATATAAATAATATCCCCGGGCATATGCCCGGGGATTATAATATTATTCATCATCTTTATTATTCTTCTTCTTGAATTTTGATTTAAAATCATCCATCTTCTTATCAAACTTCTCTTTATCAGCTTTACGCTGTTCAGATCTCTTCTCAGATTTATATTGATGATAATCAGATCTGAATTGTTTATTATCTCCCTCATAAAGGAAATGAATAAACTGAGAATATTCTTGAAGATTGTAATCAGTACCTAATTCAAGACAAAGCTTGAGATTACTGGTGATGACATTCAGATGATCAACGACAGCTTTTAAGGCTTTATTATAGCTATCTTTTACTGCAATATCATCGTTTTCATGTAAACCATATTTGTCTTCAAAGAATTCAACCGTTTCTTTAAATTTTGATTCAAAAGTATCATAAATATCTGTTAAACTACCGATAAGTGTTACGGCAAAACTAAACTGATCAGCTGCATCAGATTTACCAACAATATCTTTCAATTCAACAGGTTTACTATTATTGACTTTATCAACAATCTTATTTAAAGAATCATTAATCTTTTTATTAATGGCTGTGCCCTTATTCAATTTATCAATTTTTTCATCCGGAATAACAGTTCTATCATTAACAAATAGATTATTAAATGATAGAAAATATTTATTAAGATCTCTATATTCTTTTGTAGTACATGTAGAATTGATTTTGTATAATTCTTCTTTTGTATCTCGAAGATCTCGTGCACCTGTCGTTTGAATAAACATACCAGATTCATCAAATATCAAGTTTTTATATTTTGACTTAATAAGTTCAAGAACACGTTTATCAGTAATTTTAATGTCATTATCTGATGAATCAAACCATGGTCGATCAATTAATTTCTTTTTAATATTAGCAAACATCTGTTTCAATTTATTAAGAAATCTGACAAACAAATCGTAGCCTTTCTTTAATAAATTAAGAAGACCTTTTCCAAGTTTCTTACCACCAAATTTAATAGCAGAACCAGCCTTTGCTGCTCCAGACTTTATAGAAGCTCCAATACCGGCTTTAGCAGTTTCAGCAGAAGCAGTTTCACCAGCTTCAAGAAGGTAAGCTTCCATCATAATTTGTTTTTCATAAGCCATTAATAATTCTTGATACACATTATATTCTGATATCAATTCAATTGTATCAATATTAAACATTTATATCACCTCATTATGGATTAACTACAGGATTGACAGTAATAGTAGATGTAGATGGAGTAACATTACCACTTGCTGTGCCAGAACCAGCAACATTGACAGTCTTAGCTTTACCAGTAAATGTCGTTGTAAGTTTAGCACCATCACCAGTAAATGTTGCAGTATCAGGAACATCAACTGAACCAGTTGAATTTACAGCAAATTGACCGTTAGTGACAGCCGGTGCAGCAACAGATACTCCATCCATTACAGATGTACGTTTAGTGACAGTATTAGTTGCTGTAACATTTGTTGGATTTAATTTAGTAAAGATCAGAGTCTCATTAGTAGCATCATATGATACAGATGCAGCAACTGTTTGTGATGTTTCACCAAGTGAATTAATAGCAGTAACAGAAGTATTTGTATCAACTTCACTGATATTGATATTACTCGGAGTTACAACTGGAGCTGCCAATGAAACATTGGAAGTAGCAGTTGCAGTTGAATTAACAGTCTTAGTATCTGTAGTAAATGCAATCGTTCCAGTTGGTGTGTAATCAGCTGTTTCACCAGTAGTTGTTGTTCGACCAGTTGTTGTAATAGAATCTGCCTCAGGTGTATAAGAACCAGAAGATTGAAGATTTGTAATATTTACAGAAGCAGTCATACTCGGTAATGTAGCAGTACCAGTATTTGCAAATGCAAACTGTCCGAGATCATCGAAGTTGATATCACCAAACTGATCCCACTGTGTTCCATTCCAAATAAATTCCTTATCTTGAATAGATTCAGGATCATATGTTGTTTTACGTACAATTACAATATCACCAGCAACTGGGGAGTATGGATCTGCTTGACCAGTAATCGTAACAGGATTTGTATTATCTCCGTCTTCAAGTGCATCAGTACAAATACCAACATATGTTACACCACCGGTGATCTGATTAATGAGTTTCTCAATCTCAGAACGTGCAGCAGCATCTCGAATATAGTATGTAGCAGTTCCACCAGATGGAGTTGGAATCGTTACTTTATGAACATATGGTATTTCAGCATATGTCGGATCATTCCATTCCGGAGTAGTTGTATAATTCGGCATAATAAAACCTCCTTTTATAAAAATAATATCCCACCCATATGTGGGCGGGATATTAATCGTTTATTATTCGCCAGGATCTTCATTATTAGTATTTGCATTTTCAAGAGCAGTAACTCTCGTATCGAGTCCTTCAACAGTAGTTGTCAGATTAGTAACTGAAGTCTCAACATTGGAAACAGATGTCTCAACATTAGAAATGGTTGTATCATAACCAGCTACAGTTTCAGTTGCAGTATCAACCTTCGTATTCATATCAGAAACAGAGGTTTCAACAGTGCCGAGTCTTGCCATTACAGAATCAAGTGTAACATCACCATCAATGATGAGAGGAACAAGATAACCATTATCAAGCTGCTCACTAATGTCATCACCAGCAGTGAATGCATGTGTTGCTTGATATACCTTTCCATACTGAGTATATGCAAGCTGACCTGCGAGGAAGTCAACACCATTTCTATATCTACGAATAGCAAATGGAATTGCTTCAAGTGCAGCGATACGAACTTCGTGATCATTCAACTTACCATCAATCTCATCGAACTTGTAATTCATATCACTCTTAAGAGTCAGAAGATCAGTTGTGTTCTTAACAATTGCAGTATCATGAGTATCGACAATTGCACGAGTTTCATTAAGTGAATCTTTAAGCTGAACAATCATTGCATTAAGATTTGCAACTTCTTCCTTCAGAGCCTTAACATCAGCAGTAAGTGTTTCAATCTTCTCCTGAGTAGGTTCATAAAGTGCAGTATAGATGATAGCAGTCTTCGGAATTGCAATAAGTTCACTCAAGAATGCAGTAAACTGAAGCTTCAGTCTTGTAGTGATATTAGCCTGGAAAGGAATGACCTGATTAACCGGTACAGTTGCAAGAAGAACAGAAGCATCAGGAAGCGTTGCACCAATCACATCATGCTCAAGAACGATCTTATCATTATTATCAGTAAATGCATAATAAGGATTGAGAGATCCTTCAATATGATCATAAGTATTAATGATACTTGCATATGCTTCAAACTTCTCAATCTTCAGTCTATAAATACCGGAATAATCCATTGAAGGGATATTAGCAGTCATTACAGACTTTGCAGACTGAACATAGTAATCACGTACATCAGTGAAGTGGAATACAACATCATTCGTGGAAACAGTTGCAGTATTCTGATGAACTACAGCACCATATTCATCCAATACGGAGTAGTATACTCTGAACAGAATCGGTGCTTGCATAATCGGAAGATATGCATGGAGTTCTTCAGTCTTCTGACCAATACACTTACACAGATAATCTGCCATAATAGTATTCTTCAGAATTCCCTTAGTAAGATCAAATGTACCGAATAAATCAATACAAGATGGATCAGTTCTACGAGAGATTCTTGTCAATACAGATTCAGCCAGATTAAGATAATTACCATATCGAACATGAGTTGTATCAAACAGATATGGGTTGTAATTATTCATTACAAATCCAGATCCTTCGAATGGTCCATTTACAGGATACTCACGAGGGAATGGAAATTCATTTGTTTCATGATAACAAGCATGACCATATGAATCACAAGCACATGGATCAATATATGGATATGTATTACATGGTGGAGTTCCAGCATGTGTTGGAACATGATGACAATGTCCACTGTAGGGAGGTCCTGGTGGTGGATATGCTGGTTTCTTATCAAAATACATAAGTCATTCTCCTTTCATTACTGAATGTTTGCAGTAGCACCTTGGATATTTTCAAACTGCTTCTTATCAGCTTTCTTAACCATTTGAGAAGATACACCGAGTTTCTGACTTGCACGACGATTTGCAAAGTTCTGAACACCCTTATTACCATTGACAATAATGGTCTTAAGACGTCTGTAAAGTGCAGCATTAACCTTCTTAGCAGATTTCAAATCATTAGAGATTCTTTGAACTGCTTGTCTCAAATAATTAAGAGTCTTTGTCAATTGTGCAAGACAATCATTCGAGATCTTCTTAGCACCAATATCTTTATTAAATGCCCAATCAAAGAAACCACGAAGTCCACCAGTCTTAAATGACTGATCAAGAATCTTAATGTTGTTATTAGAGATCTTGATTTGCTTAGCTGCAATCTTCATGTTCTCTTTATATGTCTTAGCACTCATCTGAACATGAGAATCCATTCTGTATTGATCTTCAACAGAATTACCAATAATTGCAGCAAGCTTATTGTTCTGAGCTGTCAATGTCTTGGTGATGGTTTGTGCAAGCTGTTCAGGATTAGTTTTACCTTCAGTTCCCTTAACTTGTTTGAGGAAAGCAGCAATGTCATTATTAACTTCAGTAAGTGCTTGAATGTTAGCAGTTGAAAGAAGCTTACACTCTTTGAAATCACCAACAAGAACACACTTTGCAGTTTTAATCTCTTCTTCAGTCCAAGTATCAGTTGGATCTTCTTTGATAATATCATTAATGATACTCTCAGCAGACTGAGGATCTACAGTCTGTTTTTCAATCTCAGTCTGAACTTGATCCATCTGTTGAACAGCTTGGTCTGATGCAACAGTAGCAACTGTGTTAGTGAGGAACTGAGAAAGCTTTGATACAATATTAACAATAGCATTGATAAGCTTAGATGCTGTATCATTACTGATCTTAATTCCACCAATATTGATCTGACCATTCTGTTGAGCTTGATTTGGTTGAGCAGCTTGTTGTGGCTGTGGCTGCTGTACTGGCTGTTGTACTGGTTGTTGAGCCGTAGCAGTTCCAGCAGCTTCTTGAATGTATGATTGATACATGTATTCCTTGATATATGATTCACATAATGCAAATGCAACATCAAGATCAGCATTCAATTCACATTCTTTAATATCATCAATCATTAATTGATTCATGTGAATTTACCTCCATTATTTAATTTTCAGAGTTTGTTTTAGAATGTATATGATAATCGGAGTCCATAAGAATATCTCTTGTTTATCAACATTATCAAACAACTGATCACCTGTATACAATGATAACTTATCAATTGATGTTAATTTTCCATGAATGTAATCATGAATGATACTAACATAATCGAATCGTTTCAACTTGTATACTTTATCAAAGCAAGTTTCACGTTGTAAACACTTACGACACATTCCAATTTCACACCGTCTTGTATCTTGTTCATTATCAAGAATTTCATATACTTTCATAGGAAAGAACATTTCACAAGATGGAGATTGACACCATGGATCATTTGGAATCATAACATCAACATCAGTTCCATAATTATAGAAAGATGAATCAGGATAGAACACACCTTTCATTGTATGAAATTTAAATGTATCGAGATATTTCAATGGAGCATCTCGTTCAATCCATTTATATGGAGATTTCTGATAAAGATCATCAAGTCTTTGATCATGACACTTATTTGGATTAAGAACAATATTTCCATTTGAATTATCTTTAATCATAACACTGTTACGTGCCATGAAATAATTTCCACACATGTCAAATAATGTTCTACCATTTAAATGTAATAGATAACAATTATGAGTTGAATCATAAAATCTTGCATTATAATTCTCAACCATATCATCTATCATTTTAATTAATCTTGACCGAAGCTCATGATCTTCTTTACCAATGATTGGTGTTAAGTCTTCACCACCGATTGATTGTTGATCAAACACAAGATGTCGTACAACTTGTTGTTCAAGACTTTCAATCTCAGCAGGATTTGTTGAGAATAAAGCATAAGCTATCTTATATGATCCATCAGTATTTAAACCATCTTGAGTTACTTGAGTTACTCTGAATAGATGATTCATATGAAGATGATTGATAATGAAGAAATCATTCTCTTTAGGCATTATAGTACCAGGAATTATAATAGCTTCTCCAGATAAGTCATAATTTCGAACATCAGTTGATGAAGCTTTTGATTCTTGTGGAGATAATGGTGAAAAATCAAAAAGTGTAAACTCTTCAATTCTATCATATCTTAATGGAGAATCAATACCAATAATTTGATAGTGTGTTTCCATACCAAGTGAGGTTGTGGTTTGTTGATCATTTATATTGAAATAAGTGACTTGTGTTCTACCACTACCATTATATTGATTTAATCGTGAATGTAAGAAAGCATCATACTTGTACATCTGAGAATTAGTAAATGCAACTTGATCAAATACAAGTTTTCCTCTACTCATTTAATATCACCTCTTTTCTATAACAAACAATTATATTCGAGTTTTATTCTTTATTTATCTTTCTTAAAAACTTTTTTTGAAATTGTATGTATATTATTAGATTGACCGGAGGTCAATCTATATTATATAATAATATAATAATATAATGGAAAAGGAGTTGTTAATATGGATGACATCATGAATAAGTTTGTCTTTCACTATGATATTGATAGTGTAAGAGATGCTTATGAGAGTATCAACAAGGGTAGGAGAATGCCTTTGAGTCCACAAATGAAAGCAGACTTGGAGACATACAAGAAGATGCTTGCGTATGAGCTTACTCAAGACGAAGAGCTTGCTGATAGTGCTTTATCTGAACATGAGAAGATCGAACGTATCATCGAGAAACGTAGACGTATGGCTTCGACAAAAGATGTACTCGTAATCGAATTATCAGAAGAGCAAAAAGCAAAACTTCGAGAAGAAATGAGTGTATCAATTGTTAGACCCAATCCGGATTCAATCTATAATAAGTTGGATTCTGAATTGTTTGATTCTGCTGAGAAGCGGGATATTTATCTCAAGCTTTCAAAGATTGATAAAGCATATTATCACGTAGAAGATTATGTTAAGGCAATTAATACAATCATGGAAGCAATTAAGTATTCTCTTGAGCACGATTATCCTCAGTTTACAAAAGAAGAAGCTTATGAAGCATTTAATCGTGGAGAGATCAAGTTCACTTATAAACAGATTCCGGTCCTGTATAATGGGTGGACTACAATCATTGATGATCCTAAAGTGCTTGCTGGTATTGTTGAAGGTCGTCTCGATGTAACAAGTAACAACGATGATGAAGGTAAAGCTCGTATGAAGAAAACACGTGAAGCACGTGGTGAAGCTAAACCTTCAGATTATGAAGTTGAACTTGTTGGACCGAATGAATATAATCAGCAGTATCAGATGCATCAAAGAGGAATTGATACACCTATCAGTCCTGTTATTAATGCATCGATTGGAGCATTCTCTCGCTTTGCACTTCCGTCATCTAATATGTTCTATAATAACAAGGCTAAGGAGAAGGAAGATCGAGCACCGATCAGTTTTGACTGGATGCAAGATGATGCTGGTGAGAAATACTATAATATCGTCAATGATGTTAAGGTGACGACTGATGATATTATTGAAACACTAATGAATGCAAATGATGGTAATCTGAGTGATAACAGTTTAAGAAATGACATTGATGAATTCATTAAACAGTTGAAAACACCAGTTGATCCAAACCAGAATACCGTGTATAATTTGTATGATATGGCGATGGTTCAGACTCAGAAACCTGAGATAGTTGCACTTGAACAACATATCATTAGTCAAATGAAGATGGCAAATCCGAATAAACATTGAGGTAATATCTCAATTCGGGCATAGTTGAGATATTTGGATTATTATAACATATCGGGCACTGTTATAAATAATTCACGCAGTTTACCTCCTTTTTAATTGGCATGAGTATGTGGTGGGGCATAATGCCCCACCACAGAAAATGTTTTTTTTCATATTTATATAATTAATATGTTACGACAGTAACAAATTCAAACTGAGCACTGTGAAATTTACGGAGTGGAATTCTCCGTATGAAAGGAGATGATAACTATGGGTGAAATTTATATCCCCAACACCGGCGGTGTTATCATCATTTGCGAGTAATCGTGAATGATTAAAAAATAAAACGGAAGCTGCAACTTCCGCATCAACATATAAACCAACGTATCACAGTGCTCGATTTGAATTAAAAATCTGTACAAGAAAGGAATTAAAGAAATGACTGTGAATGATTTTATCAAGAAGCTCGACATGATGATCGAGACGAACAATTACCATACTTCAATGTGTGAAGATGATGGTAGAACATATCTCCACGGAGATGAGGTTACTGAAATTGACTATGCTGCATCAGAGATGTTTATCCTCGAAGGAGGCATGCCTGACTACGATAAGATCCAGACTCTCAGAGATATGTCAAATGGTAAGTATTGGATCTTCCCAGGTGAGACTGATTCGTTCGGATGGCTCACTGGATGCATCAAAACGCCGGCCGGTATTATCGTATACGGCTAAAACATATGGGGTGAGAAATCGATCTCACCCCAATATTATTTTTCTTCTACTATTTTGAAGCTTAATATATATATAATTAATATGATAGAGAGACAAGGTCGAAGATCATTTATATGATCAATAGCCCACTATCTTAAGCACAAATCATCCCGATTGTGCGGATCCTGGCTTTATGGGAGAAAGGGATATGCATGTTTAATGCATTTATAATGGCAGCAGCTATCCAGCTGCTGAACAAGTCGGAAGATATTGATGCGATCTATGAGATCGCATCAATCATGAACATCGATCTCGATGAGGACGGGTTTCCGTTCGACGAAATCGAGATCGAAAATGTCGATGCCGTTACTGTAACGGCATCGTCAATAAAGAAGATCGAAGCTGTCCTTCAGACAGCTACAGATCTGGGCGGGGACTGTCCGCCAATGGACGACATTCTGGACATCAAGTCTAAACTTGTCGTTATTTGAGGCAGCTGCCCCCGCATTATGCGGGGGCACGCACTTAATATTTTTTTTTGTTATTAAATACCATAAAAGTAATCAAGTTTAAGCGTTACTTGATTATGGGCATTTTGTTTGTTATTATGAGTCTTTAACGAGTTCACTCATAATAACTTATATGACCTCCTTTCTTGTTAGATGTGTTGATCGGGGCCATATGGCCCCGATCGATACACATTTATTATTGAATCTTTTTTGGAATGTAATTTCCATTTGTTGCATGTAACCATAAACCACGAATACTCTTATCCAATTCAATACGAACACCGGTTCGTACAAATGGAATGACTTTAACGGTATTAGCAGCTGATTCAATTGATGAATATTGACCCTTCGACATATACAATGTGAAGTACTTTCTGTATGTTCCGGTGGTGTAGATTACGAATGACGTATCAGTTTCCTTTATATGGAATAACAAATACTGATCATCTTCAATCATGCTA
>ODAI012172621.1_pt1 | contig 145411 bp, 121 predicted proteins | sample 1539321 | NCBI WGS metagenome assembly ODAI01 (sample SAMN02144231, study PRJEB22623) | gut metagenome | biome: sheep rumen | host: Ovis aries | place: New Zealand
AATGCCAAAATGTGCGGCCGCTTTCGCTACTGATAGTATTAAAAGGTAGCGAAAGAGCGATTGAAGATATAAATATCTCCATCGCTCTTGATGATTTTGGGGTTAGTCCCTTAAGTGTTCAATGTAAACTTAATGACATTGCACAATGTCCCCCGTCACTTTTTACTTATCTTTACAATTTTGAATATCCGAAACCGTTGACCAAGGCCTCGAGTCTTTGGCCGGCTGCGCACATCGGGCAGTTCTCCCTGGTGTAGTAGCCGTAGTTCGGAATGTCCGCACTTGAGAAAATCGATTTCACCTCGATGCCGGCGCATTTGGAAACGGCGGAGAAAATTGCCGCAATTCCGCAAACCGTTCCACCGTAGTAGAGGATGGAATCAATGGCCTGCAGGATGGTTTTACCGGATGTGATGGAGTCGGTAAGGATCAGACATCTCATACCGTTCACCATACGCTGTTTGTTGTCGCGGAAAATCATCTGCCCCATGGAATTGACTTCCGGAGTGATTACGGAAATATTGTTTCCGAAGCTTAATCCCTGTTTGGTTTTGTGGGCAAGTTCGTCGGCTAAGAATGCACCGATGACTTCGGTTTCATCCAAGCAGACAATGGTGTCCACGGAGAGATTTAACATGTACTCCTCGGCAAGCGCCTTTGCGGAAACTTCCGCGTTGTTCTGACGACATTTAACCGTGGACATGTCAATGTAGGTGTTGATGTGGGAGTTCTGCGTCGCAAAATGTCCCTGCATCACCTTGATTCTGGCTTCCCTGAAGTTCTTGGATCGTAAATCAACCAATCTTTCGTCCATAAAAATACCCCCTCATTTATACTTTTATGCAGGTTGCAAAACCATAACTATATTATAGGCTTATTGGCGCGTTGAAACAAGAATATATCGAGATTTTAACTTCATTTTAACTTTCCCGTTTACAATCGTTACAGGATCGGTAATCCGGAGGGATAAACTATGAAAATGGGAAAATGGAGTATTGTATTTGCGGTTGTGTTAACACTGCTGAGTGCATATATGTTGCTGGATACGTTTGTGATTCCGGAAGCATACGTGGAAGATGCGAGTCAGTCGGGGCAGCAGCAGGTTCAGGTCGTGGCCGAGACGGAATCGGAGCATAGTGAAAACGCAGTTACGGAAGAAAGTATGGATGATGACGATACGGAATCGCCGGAAATTCAGTTAACAACATATCGGATAAATAATACGAATGTATATGTGGCGGATATCGTTTTTTCTTCCGTGGAATCGGTTAAAACTGCCTTCGCACAGGATACATACGGCAGAAAGATTACCGACAAAACATCGGATATGGCCGGAGAAAACAATGCAGTTCTTGCGATTAACGGGGATTATTACGGTGCAAGAGAAAGCGGATATGTGATAAGAAACGGAGTCTTATATCGGTCCACGCCTTCGGATGAAGATGTCCTTTGTATCTACTTGGACGGAAGCATGGAGATTGCAGATCCGAGTGAAGTTTCCGCCGAGGAACTGCTTGAAGCGGGAGCCTGGCAGGTTTTTTCCTTCGGGCCCGGGCTTCTTGAAAACGGAGAATACCTGGTAGATCAAAACGATGAAGTGGGGCGTGCCATGGCAAGCAATCCCAGAACCGCGATCGGAATGATTGATAATAACCATTACGTATTTGTGGTTTCGGACGGAAGAACGCAGGAGAGTGAAGGCTTAAGTTTATACGAACTGGCCGAATTCATGGAAAGTCTCGGAGTTCAAACCGCTTACAATTTAGATGGCGGCGGATCCTCCACCATGGTATACGATGGCGCGATTGTGAATACGCCCGCGAACGGAAGGCATGCAAGTGAAAGGAGTGTGAGTGATATTGTCTACATCGAATCGGAATAAAAAAGCGGAACTGCAAAGAGTTTTTAACGGACTTATCATAAGCATAGGCTGCGCCGCATTTGGCGGCATTTACGAGATCTTCGGCCATGGCGTTTATTCGGGATATATGATTTATGCATTCATGCTGCCCTTGCTTTTATGCGTCATTCCGGGTGCGCTTATGATACTTTTTGACAAACCGGCTCTCCCGGAAATCCCAAGACATTTGTGGAATTATGCGGTCGCCACGCTTACCGTTGGCTGCATCCTTAAAGGGGTTCTTGAAATATACGGAACGACAAACCGCCACCTGATCATTTATCCCATTCTGGCCGGAATCCTGGCCCTGGCAGGGGCTTTTGTATTCTTTGCTCGAATATGCTATGATTCTAATAACACTTAAGGGACGGATCTTTATGAGTGAAAAATACTTTGAAAAAGCGTTAGCGGATTTCGCAGTAGATTTTGCTTCGGGCGGAGCGATTCGTGTGATGGCGGACAAAGGATATCCTGTGAAAAAGATCAAGGAAAAACTGGATTTCCCGACACCGTTCGAAAAAGTGCAGGAGATTGTCTGGCAGCATTACCTGGATACCAAAGTGATTCTGCTAAACGAGCCCGAAAAAGAGGCTTCCGCAGACCGGATCACATTTGAAAAAGTACAGGATGAGTACGGCAGGACTTCTTTTAAACAGGTGGTGATTCCCGGAAATCAAGAATTGCCGGAATATGTAAGGTGCGACTTCGGAAAGTGCAAGTATCAGGATCCGGCTAAATTTGAGGCCTGGATTGCCACCTTAGCGGAAGATGACCGCGATTACATCGAAGGCCTTCCCTGGCCGCTGAAGGCGGTATGGCATGTAAAGAATGAACGGATGGAGAGAATAATCAAATTGCAGTCTGATATGGCTTGATTGCGAAAGGATTATGATGAAATAATTTTACCAATGAATGAGTCGGGGCATGTGCCCCGGCTCTTTTTATGTATTTTTTTCAATGTCTGAGGTATAATATTCTCGTGAACTATTGACATCTTTCATGGGAGGAAAAAATCGTGAAAAAAGTCTGGGTTAAAATGGTATCGCTTGGTATTGCGGGCATTATGCTGCTTTCAAGTACCGGATGCGAGTTTTTCGATAAGTTTAAATCAAGTGAGGCCGATTCTTCCACGCTTCAGGCATCCGAGAAAGCGGATGTGGAACTTGCCGAAGGTTTGGATGGGGAAGGATTGGATGAAACAGCGAAAGGCGCACAAACGGGTTATGACTCAAGCAAGGGAGGCACAACGTTATCCGATGAGGAACTTTTGCTTGCCGAGCAGATGAATTCGTATTCCATGATGTATTATCTGGCAATTACGGCAGAGAAGATCAGGATTTCGAAGGATAACCGCTTATTGCTGGATGATATTTATAATTCTCTTTTAAACGATGTTAATCCGAGCGCTGTGGATGAAGAGACGCAGAATCACATCAATCAGTTACTTAAAAGCATTGAAGATTTCAATACTCTTGCGGACAAGCGAGAAAGACTTGAGTATATCCACAATCAGCAGAAAGCTCTGGCAATGCAGGAAGCTTCTTCGGACGTCGAAGAGGATTTCTCGCTCGTGGATTTAATTGACTGGAAGGAACTGGCAGTCGATACCACCAGCACCATCGTAGAGTCCATCAGCACATACAAAGAGACGCAGGATAATATAGAGATGAACTATCTCTTCAGCGGATGGGATTTGGACGATCAGGAAAAAGAGATCATCCTTCAGAATCGCAAGGATGCATATAACTACATGATCACCATGGTCCGCACCTATAACCTGGATGGAAAGCTTACCTTAAATGAGGAGGCGTTCGAGGATTTTGCGGCAATCTGTGCGACTTCGAATACCAGCGAAAAGATCAGAAAACTCGAATCCGAAGAGGACAGATATAAGTTACTTGGGGATTATTGGCTTGAACTGGCGGATTCCTATTTTGAACTGGATCAGTACGGTAAATGCTTAAACTGCGTGGAAAATTATAAAAAGCTCTCCACCGGTATTTACAGACAGGATTATAACCTGGCACAGGTTCTGCCGAAGGCCATCGTATCCGCAAGAAACGTTTACTCCGATTCCGAATATGTGAAAGTTGCGGAAGAGTACGCGGATGAGATTTTAAGTAATACGGATAAAAAAGACTGGTCCGACAGATACTTTGTATCCCGTGTTTATGTCGATTTATATAACCGGACAGGTAATAAGAAATACCTCGATGATGCGTATGATATTACGTTTGATAACGTTGCATTTTTGATGGATGAGCAAAGAGAATACAACGATACATATGTTCAGGAGATTCAGGAAATAGAGCTTGAAGAGCCCGACTATGAGGAACTTAAGGAAAGCATTCAAAAGATCAAGAAGCTGGAATTTAAGGAAGAGAAGAAAAATCTCGCCAAGTACATTAAATTCTTAAAGTCCTTAAGAAAGACCGAGCTTCCTTCCCTTTATGAGCCCTTAATCTTAAACTGCGAACTTCTGCAGGCACTGGCCGGCGAAATGAACATAGATCAGAAAGAAAAGGACAATGTGGCCAGCATTATCTCCGACGGTATCCCTACGATGCCGGTTTGCAATCATTATTCCTTTAACGATCAGGAGGAGTATGAAGGAATTGTTGTTAAAGATAATTCCATCGAGATTCCGGTGAAACTTCTTTCTGCCGGAGCCAAGGTTTCGGTGGTTCTTTCCGAGCCGGACAGCCAGGGTACCGAGATTAACGATATTACGGTGAAGAACGTACAGAGAAAAGGAAAGAAGATTGATGATTTCAAGGCTATAGTATCAAGCAGTGCGTACAGAAAGTATAAATGGACCGACAAGACGAAGCTTACGATTACCATCACTTACGGAGATGCTTATGGCAAATCGATTTCGTCTGATTTCAAGGTAACGAATTATAAGAAGACCGGTCCTTTTACCAAGATTGAATTCGGAGAAGACTGAGTGTTAATTTAGGGGGAATTGTAATTGAAAGTAGCGAAATTGATTATCAGTATTGTCGGATCCGTACTCATGGTTCTGGCGAGTCTTGTACCGGGCGCCTTAGTAATGGGGACGTTGCTTGTTGATTTTTTTATTTGGATTGTCGATTCGAACGATTATACCGGCGGAGTGTTTGGAGCGGTATTTGTATTCCTGATTCTTGCAAATTCGGTGGCAGTACTCGTATTAAGCATCCTTGCATTTCATGCAGGCAGGATTGGAAAGGTAAGAAAGTATACCGGGCTTTGCATAGCTGACTGCATTCTCTTCGGCCTTTCTACGGGATATTCACTCCTTTTGTCTTTTTGGATGTATGAACTCTTGCAGAGTACGATACCGGCTTTCTTTCTCTGGCCGGTTATTGCCTTCCTCTTCCTTGCGGCAATGATTGTCTTTACCATCCTTGGTAGAAAGGAAGTCAACGCAGACAATGACTTTAAAATGATGTTAAATAACCCCTGGGGCAATGCAACGGTGAATAACAATAACCCGTGGGGCAACCCATAAAGTACCGGATAGGAGACATGCAATGAAACAATTACACACAAAACTGATCAGCATTTTACTCTGTGCGCTTATGGTCTTTGCACTCGGATGCACTGGCGCAAAAGGAGCAAAGAAGGCAGAGCCTGCTTCGGAAGTGGAAGTTACGATTGCAGAGGATGGCGTTAAACTTTCGAACGATTCATCCGACTTCGTACTGCTTTCCGATGCGGTTCCGGATGCAATTTTGGAGATTCGTTATTACTCCACTTACAATTTCGTCGGCGAGCGTGTTGACGGCTACGAAGAGCCGTTGGCCTTTCTTACCAAGGAAGCGGCAGCAGCATTAAAAGATGCAAGCGACGAATTCGTATCCAAGGGATACCGTTTAAAAATCTATGATGCATATCGCCCGCAGGAAGCGGTTTCGCACTTTGTGCGCTGGGCGGAGAATACGGAAGATACCAAGATGAAGGAATACTTTTATCCGGAACTTGAGAAAGACGTCCTTTTCCCGCAGGGATACATTGACAAACATTCCGGCCACAGCAGGGGCAGCACCGTGGATTTGACGCTTTTCGACATGACGACCGAAAAGGAAGTCGATATGGGCGGCACCTTTGATTATTTCGGCGAATTAAGTCATCCGGACTATAAGGGCATTACCGACGAGCAGTATGCAAACCGTATGCTTTTAAGGGAAGTCATGATGAAGCACGGCTTCAGACCGCTGCCTGAAGAATGGTGGCATTTTACACTGGATGACGAACCCTATACGGATACCTATTTCACCTTCCCGGTAAACAGTGAGTCCGTAGTGGCGCAGTAAAATAAAACCTCCCTGCCGGGTGTGGTAGTAGTTTTGACAAAGTTTGTATCGGAGTAAAAATGGACAGAGCTAAGTTACGCAAAAACCTGGAAGAATACATCGCGTTAAATTACGTGGAAGTGAAGCCATTCGCTGCTGCTTCGATGGCGGCGCCCATGCAGTCCGAAAGGGCTATGGGTTCGGCCAAGGTGCGTCCAAAGCACGGATTTATGAAATCCGTCATGGCCAATAGAATCTGTGAGGATTCGGCTCCTGCAGGGGTGTTGGAAGAAATCGACGAAGAGGCGTCACCGGATTTCGAAGAAAAGCATGAGAGCAAGCTTGCCGAGCGCATGGAGCATTTATCCGATACGTTTTCGCAGTATCTGATGTATTTGATCAAAGTCAAAAACTTGGAGAATGCGGATGTATATAAGCATGCGCTTGTGGATAAAAAGACATTTTCAAAGATCAAAAACAACGATGCATATCATCCGCAGAAATTGACGGCCCTCTGTCTTTGCATCGGAGCAAGGCTTAATCTGGACGAGACCAAGGATTTGCTTGCCAGAGCGGGCTATGCGCTTTCGCCCTGTGATAAGACGGATATCATTTTTTCGTATTTTATCGAGAACGAAATCTATGATATGATTGAGTTGGACATTCAGCTTGAAGAGCACGGTCTGCAGTGCATTATCGCATAGTTTAAAAGGTCGCTTCGCGGGAGACCTGTTTTAAAATCAATTCACGTATAATGAGCCCAACAACAGCAAACACCGACAAAGTCGGAACGAATAAGGAGGGCAACATTATGCGTAAAGGATTAACGGAAGTAGTTTTTATTTTAGACAGAAGCGGTTCCATGAGCGGACTCGAAGCAGACACCATCGGCGGTTTCAATTCAATGATCGAGAAACAGCGCAAGGAAGAAGGAGAGGCCTACATCTCCACCGTTCTTTTCAGCGACCGTTCGGAAGTTCTCTATGACAGGACTCCGGTTGCAAAAATTGAGCCGATGAACGATAAGCAGTATCAGGTAGGAGGCTGCACGGCGCTCCTGGATGCCATCGGCGGCGCCGTACATCATATCTCGAACGTACACCGCTACGCAAGGGAAGAAGACCGTCCGGAGAAAACGCTTTTCATCATTACCACGGATGGTATGGAGAATTCCAGCCATGTCTACAATTACCGAAAGGTCAAAGATATGGTGGAACGTCAGAAGGAAAAGTACGGTTGGGAGTTTCTGTTCTTAGGGGCAAATATCGATTCGATTGATGTAGCGGGCAGATTCGGTATCCATGCGGATCGCGCAATCAATTATGTCTGCGACGAAACAGGTACGGCATTAAACTATGAAGTCCTTTCCGAGACGGTATCCGTATTTAGAAAGGCCAAAAACAGAAAAGAAGCCTCAGAAGCGATGGGCGCAGCCTGTGCGCCGATTCGCGAGGATTACGAGAAACGACATAAATAATACGGTGCCCTGCACCGTAGGGGGTGCATATGGCAAAAGATGTTGTTGCGTTAGGCGAGTTATTAATTGATTTTACCGAGAACGGAACCAGTTCTCAGGGCAATCCGGTTCTCGAGGCAAACCCGGGGGGAGCACCGTGCAACGTGCTCGCCCTGCTTTGCGGTCTGGGACACGATGTTTCCTTTATCGGAAAGGTCGGAAAGGACCGTTTCGGAAAGCAACTTAAGGAAGTGCTTACCGAAGTCGGCATCGGTACGGAAGCGCTTATGGAAGACGAAGATGTTCATACCACGCTTGCTTTCGTGCATACGTATCCGGACGGCGACAGGGATTTCTCGTTCTACCGAAATCCCGGAGCCGATATGATGCTTCGGAGGGATGAAATTCCCGAAGAACTGATTAAAAGTGCCAAAATCTTCCACTTCGGTTCCTTATCCATGACTTCGGAGCCGGTGAAAGGTGCTACGATGAAGGCACTTAAAATTGCCAAAGATGCGCACATCACCATTTCTTTCGATCCAAACCTTCGCGAACCCCTCTGGTCCTCTTTGGAAGAAGCCAAAAGAGAAATTGCGCAGGGGATGTGTTTTTGCGATATCTTAAAGATTTCCGACAATGAAATTCTGTGGTTTACGGGCATAGATGACTACGATGCCGCGGTAGCCGCCATTCTGGACGAGTTTCCCCAGATTAAAATTGTTTTCCTTACCATGGGAAGGGAGGGCAGCGTTTGCTACCAAAACGGCCGGAAAGTGACCGCTCCTCCTTTTATACAGAAAAATACGATGGAGACGACCGGCGCGGGAGATACGTTCTGCGCGGGTGTTTTACACTATATCTTAGAACATGGGCTCCGTGAGTATACCGAGGTGGAAATGCAGGAAATGCTGGAGTTTGCCAATGCGGCTGCGTCCATTATCACAACCAGAAGAGGAGCTCTTCGGGTAATGCCTTCGAGGGAGGAAATCGAGGAACTGATCAAATCCCCAAAATAAATGCAACTTTTTGTACCTTGACAGGGTATTTGGTATAGAGGCGTAGTGACGAAACGCATGAAGGAGATATTTTATGGACAATTTGAACTTATTTAATAACAATATCCAGGAAAACCCGTTAAATCAGCTTGGCTCGATTGTTAATCTTCCCAATGTCAAAGTAATTAACGGCAAAACCACTTCGGATTTCATCAACTCCGTACAGGCGAACAGCGGACTTCAGAACGCGCAGAAGAATGAAATTCTCCGTGCTTTTATCTGTTTGTATGACAACGGAAGCGATGCAATGAAGAATGTTGCAACTATGCTGGAAACCGGAAATATTCCGCAGAATCAGGGTATACAGAACATAAACGATTTCCTCGACCGGATTGCACATGACCTGGTAAATTACTTCAATGGGAATGTGTTCAGAAATAACCTCGGAACGGCAGCGTATAATTACCTGCAAAACTATTATAACGAAAGGAATCTGGCAGCAAGGTTTGCAAATAATCCGCAGAATAATCAGAACAATGAGATTCATGAGAACGTAAATGAGAATCAGATAAATAACCAGCCGGAGAATCAGGTTGATCCGCTGGTTCAGCGTGAGAATCAGCTTCTGCAGGAGAACCCCAACTTAATCCGGATCATCGATCCGAATAAGCAGGTAAACAACATGAACTGGCCTGCGTTCCATCAGCAGTTCGCGCAAAAAGGTTGGCCGAATGCAGAGAAGAGCGATACACTTCGTGCAATCTTCAATATCTGTGGGCCGGATCATCCGGGAATGATTGAAAATGTGAACCTGGTTCTTAACAATATCCAGGCGGGACAGAACCCGGAAGAGATATACAAAGAACATCTCCGCAATTATGTAAGGGACTATATTCTTGAACCTGCGAAGCAGCGTCATGAGTATAAATTCACGGAAGAGCAAAGACCGTCCGTTCTGCATTACCAGCAGATGCTGAACAGTGCGCAGGGCGAAGGATATAATTATAATCTGAATGCGGACTGTCCCGTCAGACAACAGGCAAACCCGGAGAATCAGCGTGAACAGGCAAATCAGGCAAATGTTCATCCGGAACAGCCCAATAACAATGTAGAAAACGTCAACGCAAATAACAACGCAAATAACAACGCAAATAACAACAATCAGCTTAATCAGAATAACCAGGAAGGACAAGCACATCCGGAACAGCAGGTTCAGCCGCAGCCGCAGGTTCAGCCGCAGCAGCCCCAGCCTGTCATGAAACAGCGTGAACTTCTGCAGAATGCTGCCATACACGGCCGTATGCTGATGGCAAAGGACCGCCTTCAGAGAGCAACCCTCCGGGCGAGAGGCAGTGACGAATACAAGCATGTCCGTGAAGAATTCAGTAAGGTTCAGGAGAAATGGACTCGTGCGACAGCCGCTCAGGGCGGTAAGATCAGCGAAGATGAACTGCTTGGTCTTCGCGATGAACTGTTAAACGTACTTGAACTTGCGGATACTTACATGGATAAGAAATACCGCGAGAATGATAAGAGCCGGAACGCAAAGAGCCGTATGGAGGCGGTGGAAGATGCATTCGATGTTTTGGAAGAACAGCTTGCCATCGTGAATGCGCGTCGAGAGGAGCTGCGTAATACTCCGCCCAAATCGATCCATGATCTCAGTACGGAAGCGGCTGCAGCATATAATGATATGCTGAACAACAAATTATTCCTTCGCGGAAGCGATGAATACAAGAAAGCCAGAGAATCCTTTAAACTGGTACAGGATAAGTTAAGACTTTTAGACACTAAATTCGACGGAAACGAAGCAAACATCTCAAGAGATGAACTCAAGGAAACCAGAGAGTTGCTTTTAAAAGCGGATGATGCACTGGGACTTTATGCAGCACAGAAATCCGGCGAGATCCTTGCCGATTCTACCCACAATCGTGTGGAAGCTGTCAACAAGGGACGTACCCTGATCGAGAGAGCAATTCGTAAACTGGATGCTTTGGAGAAGGCCAAAGAAGTCACAGAAGTAAAGAGTATGCAGGCGTTAACGGAAGAGGCACGAGATTTAGGACTGGATATGGAGATAGCAGATCGGGATGTTCATTTGGGAAGTTCCGAGTATAAGGATGCAAAGAAGGAATTCAATGCATTTACCACGAAACTCAGTGCCATTAATGTTAAGAATAATAACGAAATTACCGCCAGGGATATGGATGATTTATCCAAAGAGATGGATAAGGCGGAAGAAAAGATTGATCTGTATCTGCAGCGTAAGAGAAGTAAACTTGAGTGGGATGAAAAGGGTACCGAACGTATTGGTGTAATGCGGAAAGCCAAGGAAAACATCGCAGAAACCAGACGCAGAGTGGAAGCGATTAACAAGGCTCGTCATGCGGAAGCTCTCGCTAAAGATCCCGCAGCCTTGATTGCGGAAGAAGATGCGGCTTTGGCAGATGTGAAACTTGCACAGAGAACCGTAGACGGAAGTAAGGTTTGGCGTGGCGGTGATGATTACGATAAGGCATTAATCGCATATGAAAGAGTATGCAATAATGAAAAACAGCTGAATGCACCGAACCGTCAGAATGAGCTGTCCAGACATGCGCTCAAGGCGGAAATCGAAGAATTGAATAAAGCCAAGGAAGATATTCTTACCTATACGCGTCGTAAGGAGTCGGAGAAAACAGAGCTGGAAGGGAAAGGCAAATCTCTGGATGCAAAGGGAACGAAGCGTCTGGAAGTGATGAATAATGCATACAAAACAATCCGCACCAGACTCGATGTCGCCCAGGCTAAACTCGGACAGATTGATGAGCGCGAGAAACAGCAGCAGGATCAGGAGATTCAGAGACTGTTAAATGACAGAAGAGCGGATATCCCCAATGAAAAGGGGGCCAATAAAATTGTTGCAATGGAATCTGCGCATTCCATGGACATTATTGCACGCTACAGCAGACAGAAAGAATTTTCCGAAGGAGACCGTAATCTGGTATACACGGTGACCGCCAAACTTCTGCTTGCCGAGAATATCCTGAAGGGTAAGTTTAAGTCATTCAACCCTCCGACCATGAAAAACTTCAATGATATGGCTTCCAAGTTTAGGGAATCGAAGGAATTCAAGGATGCGATGAAGGGTGAAAAAATGGATCCGGAATTCTGCAGAAACCTTCTGGTTGGTAAGAAGAACATAGAAAACATCAACAAAAAGGTTCTGGGCAATATTCAGAAAAACGGAGATAAAGCCAAAATTCGTCAGACCTCGATTCGTGAGAATCTCAAGGGCAAAGAAAATGCAAACAAGGGAAGAAATCCGCTGATTGGCTAAGGAATAAAGGCTGTATGGAAGAGATTAACGGAAAATGGATTATGAGCGGTATCGATTGGAAAGACCCGGGCTGTCTGCACAGCGCCGGGGATCTTTCCGATTACATTGACAGGGTGGGCTTCCTGCCTTTATTTGCCTGCTCCGTGCCCGGTTTTTCCGTTGAAGAGCATACGGATCCGACGTACTGGTGGTCGGAGAAAGCAGACCGTGATCCCTGGGCGTGGCGGACCGTCATCGCAAGGGAAGGTAAAATAGCTTACGGAAAGTTTTTCGAGCGAAAGGCCGGATTTATCTCAAAGAAGTGGTTTCCGTATTTTGCCAATCTAAGGCGAAACGGATATGATTTCGATGCCCTTTGGGATGATGGCAAAGCGTCCCTGCGCCAGAAGAAGATCATGGATTTGTTTTCCGAAGATACGAGGCTTTTTTCTTTTGAAATAAAGGAGTTGGCCGGCTTCGGGAAAGGTGGGGAGAAAGGCTTTGAAGGCACCTTAAGCGGTCTTCAGATGCAGTCCTATCTTTGCATGAGGGATTTCCAAAAGAGAAAAAATAAAAAGGGCAAAGAGTATGGCTGGGATGTAGCCATCTACTCTATGCCCGAGCAGTTGTACGGTTATAAGCATGTTGCAAAGGCATATAAAGAATCTCCCGAAGAGTCGTATGAGAGAATTTTAAAACATCTTTGCAAAGAGTTTGGTGCCGAAAACGAACAAAGCCTCGGCAAACTGATTCAAAAACCGTAATCTTATATTACATTTCTGATTGATTTCTTAAAAACGAGTAAATGATCTCTACCTGGCAGGATTTCATGGTTTTCAACGCTGCCTCATGTGCTTCGGGTGTAACACCCGCACAGCAGCTTGCATTTACACGTACGGGAATCTCAGGGTAGAGAGCCTTGATGATCAGTGCGTTGGAAACCACGCAGATGTCTGTACAAAGTCCGATAATTTCCACATTTTCCAAATGAAACTGTTCCCAGCCGGTATATCCGAAGCTTCGTTTGATGACATGAAGGTCGCCTTCTCCTTCGAGGCCTTCCCGGATCTGCCATCCCTTTGTGCCCTCGATGCAATGCTTCACCGGGAGATTTTTCCCTTCATTGGTATCTAAATAATTCTCATCATGCGTATCCTGCGTAAAAATGATCTCATCGCCGTGGTCGCGGTACTGTTTGATCCGCTTTTTTACATTCTCCACAATGGCTACGGCTTCTTTCGTGCCGAGTGCACCGTCAATAAAGTCGTTCTGCATGTCGATGACAATCAGTGTTTTCTTGGCCGTATCTTCGTCTTCTTCCACAATGAATTCCGGAAAAGCCAGATTTTCCGTTGAAACCGAGATGTGTACATGTTTTTCTTCCATGGGGTGCTCCTCCTTAAATGATTATTTCAGCATATTGATAAAGAATGTGACGATTAATGAGTTTAGGAAATCGGCAAACATACTTCCGACGATCGGTACGAGAATATAAGCTTTCACGGAAGGCGCATATTTCTCCGAAAGAACCTGCATATTTGCCATGGCATTGGGCGTTGCACCCATACCGAAACCGCAGGTACCGGCGGATAAAACAGCCGCGTCGAAGTTTCGTCCCATCAGGTTAAATACAACAAATCTGGCAACGAGGAACATAAGAAGTAACTGTGCCAGTAACAGAAGAATCAGCGGAAGCGCGAGATCCGCAAGCTGCCAAAGCTTTAAGGTGATCATGGCGATTCCGAGGAAGATCGATAAGCAGATACCGCCGATGTCGTTGATCTCACCCATGTGGATCGTGATCTTTCCGCTGGCTTCTCCGATATTGCGCATCAGGGCTGCGACAATCATGGCTCCGATATAGATGGGGAATGTCATGCCTGTTTTGGATAAAAGCCAGGAAATGATGGTTCCGATGCCGATGGCAATGGCAAGCTGGTAGGTACCGCCCGCATAATTGCTGACCTTACGGTGATGCTTTTTCTCTTCTTCGATGAGAACGGAAGGATCCGTATTCTCCATGGTGTTCATCGCACCTTTATGCAGGATCAGCCATTCGCCCAAAGGTCCGCCCATTAGGGAGCCTGCGATCAGACCGAAGGTTGCCGCAGCGGTACAAAGGGTCGTGGCACCGGTAATTCCGAAATCTTCCAGAATCGGACCGAAAGCGCCGCTTGTTCCGTGTCCGCCGACCATGGGGATGGAGCCGGTACAAAGACCGAGCATCGGATCCATGCCAAGAAACTTGGCAATCAGTACGGAAAGACCGTTCTGTGCGAAGATCATTCCGACAACAATGACCAGGAAGATGATTAAGCTTACGCCGCCTTTTTTCAAAATTTTGATATTGGCCTGGAAACCGACTGAAGTAAAGAAAATGACCATGCAGATGTTTTTCAATGTCTCGTCATAGTTAAAGTCGATGACATTGTTAACATGCAAAACGAGCATGATCAGCGCATAAAGAAGACCTCCGATAACCGGAGCGGGTACGCAGAATTTATCCAGAAATTTGATTCGTTTCTTTAACCAGGAACCGATAAGGAGTACGACAACCGCAATTCCCAGCGTTTGATACATATCAAGCGAAATAGTGGGCATGTGGAACTCCTTTTAATCCTGTGTTCCGGAAACGGGTTTGGCCAGAAGCGTTGTTCCGACGGGAACGGTGATACCGTTTTCCTCGTAGTATCTTGCTGCACCGGGATGGAACGGAACGGAAACGTTCTTTGTTGCTTCTTCAATCGATGTTTCCCCATCGGTAATGATGCTTTCATTCAGTTCGGCGGAGTGCGCAAGAAGTGCCTTGGTTAGGCTGTATATATCGTCATCGGAGCAGGAATTGGAAACCACGAAGATGGCTCTGACACCGATGGTATGTACTTCCGTATCAATTCCTCCATAGGTATCGATCGGAAGGGTTACGCTTTCATAGTACGGATAAAGGCTCTTTAATTTATTGATTTCTTCCTCATCGAGGGAAAGAATGCGGATATCGGTTTCTTTGGCAAGATCGGAAACGGCTTTGGTCGGAGCACCGGCTACACAGAAGAACGCATCGAGGTGATCCGATTTCAGTGCTGCGGCAGCGGATGCAAAACTGTTATTGTGAACTTTCAAATCTTTAAAGGAAAGTCCGTAGATGGCAAGAACCTGCTCGGCTTCCACGATAACACCGGATTCGGATTCACCGATGGAAACGCGCTTTCCTTTCAGATCCTTAACCGAGTGAATATCGGAATCCGCACGTACAATGATCTGCAGCGACTCCGTATACAGGGAGGCAACGGCGCTGAATGTTAAGTTATTGACGGTCTTTTCGTTTGCAAAAACGCCGAGTCCGTTGTAGGCCTGCTCCAGAATATCGTCCTGTACGACCGCTCCGTCCACGAAACCTTTCTGCAAAAGGCGTACGCTTGCAGCGGAACCTGCTGTGGTACGTGGAGTGATGGTATATTCATGCTGCATGATCTTGGCAAAATCCGACATGTATGCGTAGTAGGTACCTTTTTCTCCACCGGTACCGATTTCGAGTTCCTTTGTGGAACGGCTTTTACATGCGCATAATGCGGTTAGGATCAGTACGATGGAAAGGAGTGCGAATGTTCTTCGAATCGAATGTCTGATGGCATTTTTTCTCATAAAGGCTACCTCACTTGGAATGGATTTAAATCCTATATTTATTTTACAATAGGATTCCTTTAAGAACAAGGAAAAGTCGGCTGAAATCGTGGGTTTCTTATGCGATTTTGACAAAGTTTTCGGCATTCTTTTGTAGAATTCGTGAAAACGGTACATTGTGTTTTGGGTCGTAACGGATTAAACTTGCGGTGTAATGATGAATGATTATAGAGAATAACGGAGGAGTTCAAAATGAAAAAATTATTTGTTCTGGCTTTGGCAGGCGCAATGGTATTATCTCTGGCAGCTTGCAAGAAAAATGAAACTGTTGTTGAAAACGCTTCCGAGCAGGTTGTAGTATTGGATCAGCCTTCCGAGGTTGTAGCTGATGTAACTTCCGAGATCGTGGAAGAAGTTGTTGATTATCCCGATTATTCCGGTACTTACACCGAGCCGATGTCCGGAAGATGCACCATCGAGATCAACCATGTTGAAGAAGGAAACTATACCGTAAACGTTCACTGGTCCAGCAGCGCATTCGAATCTTCCAACTGGGAGATGAACGCTACCTACTATCCTTCCACGGATTTACTTGAGTATACCGATGCTAAGTATTATGTACGTACTTATACCGATGAAGAGAACTTCACCGATGATGTAAAGTATACCGACGGTGCCGGCGAGTTCTGGTTTGATGAGAACGGAAACCTTGGATGGAGAAGCGCAAACAGCGATGTAGACTACATCGACGGAGAGACCTTCTTCGAAAGAGTAGAGGTTGTTGAATAATTTGTGACGCCTGACATTTTGTGACAAATGTGTGGAAAGCCTCATCCGCTATGGCGGGTGGGGCTTTTTTGTGTTACAATAAACATGTCGCAGCAAACGATACTTTAGGGGATTACACAATGAAAAAAGCCAATGCGGGCATAAGCCTTTTGATTTGCATTTTAATGCTGATTCACGTTCTGTATGAAGTGATCAGTTTTGTTGTGTTCTTTTATAACCCGGTCGTTACCAAGGTTTTAGGCTATGTGCTGGTAGCTGCAATCGTCGCCCACGCCGGGCTTTCCATGGCCATTGTCTTTGGCCGGCATGATTCCAAAACGATTACTTACAAAGCACTCAATATTCGTACACTTCTGCAACGTATTTTTGCGGGACTGATGTGCGTGCTGATTCCTCTTCATATCTTTGCATTTAAACTCTTGTCCAAGAGCGTGGGAACGGTGTTCTTTTCGCTGTTTTTACTGATCATGGTGATCTTTTACTGGTCCGTCTTTTCCCATGTGGCACTGTCCTTTACGAATGCGTTGGTAAGCCTCGGATGGCTTGGCGATATGAAGAAGAAAAAAGTGGCGGATATCATTATCTGGATTCTTTGTTTTCTTATGTTTCTTGCAGCAAGTTTCATTATCACAATGACACAATGGAAGATGTTCAATGGATAAAAACGAAATGAGACAAAAACACATACTGATCGTCGGAAGCGGGATTGCGGGACTTTCCTGCGCAATCGAGTGCGCCGAAAGGGGAATGGAAGTGACACTGGTTTCTCCGTTTCCTTCGGAGAGAGCACAGTCCGTTTTGGCAGCAGGCGGAATCAATGCGGTTTTGGATTCCCATGAAGAAGGCGACAGCATTGAAAGCCATATCGAAGATACGTTAAAAGGCGGATGCAATATCGCAGGCAAAGAGTCTGTCAGAGGACTTTGCGCGGGGGCGCCGGAACGCATCAAATGGCTGGAGAAAATTGGAACGGTCTTTACAACGGATGATAACGGAACCATAATGCGCCGCGCTTTTGGCGGACAGTCTCATAAGCGGACCTGCTACTGCGGAGCATCGACCGGCAAACAGATCGTAACATCCCTTGTGATGGAAGCCAGAAGATACGAAGGCCTGGGACTGATCAAGAGACGTTTCTGGATGGATTTCTACGAAGCCCTGATTATGGACGGCGTATGTTACGGTGCGGTTTTTTATAACGAGGCCACGGCGGATCTTGAGATGATTGCTGCAGACAGCGTTGTGATTGCAACCGGCGGACAGAATGCTTTATTCGGTAAAACAACCGGCTCCACACTGTGCGACGGATATGCTGCAGGCAGGCTTTTTATGCAGGGTGTGGAATTAAAGAATCTGGAGTTTATCCAGTACCATCCGACCACGCTTGAAACAGCGCAGAAGAGAATGCTGATCTCCGAAGCGGTCAGAGGAGAGGGCGGAAGGCTTTACTACGAAGAAGACGGTAAGCGAATTTACTTCATGGAAGAAAAGTTTGGAGAAAGAGGCAATTTAATGCCTAGGGACATTGTCTCCAAGACCATGGAGTCGACCGGTAAGGATATTTTCTTAGACATTACATTCCTTGGGAAAAAGGAGATCTTAAAGCGTATTCCCGAGGTCTATGAACTTTGCTTAAAATACAGCGGAATCGATATTTCGAAGCAAAGCATTCCGGTTTCGCCTTCGGTGCATTTCTTCATGGGCGGAATTGCGGTGAAGAACAATCATGAGACCAATATGAAGAATCTCTATGCGATCGGAGAGTGCGCATCGATCTATCACGGAGCCAACCGTCTGGGCGGCAACTCGCTTCTGGCGGCGGTTTACGGAGCCAAAGTGGCGGCGTGCTCAATAGAGAAATCCGCGCTTACCGATGAGACAATGTATCAAGAAGTTGAGGCGATTTTCCAAAAGGATATTGATGCGGGTCGTGCGAAATTAAACGAAGGGCGTCAGTCCCAAAGTGTTTTCCCGGCCGTTTATATCCGTGACATGCTTGCGGAAAACATGCGAAAGGACCTTGGAATCGTAAGGGATGAAGAAAAGTTAAAGAAGGGCCTGGATGATGTGACATACTATCTCTCCGTTGCGGATAAGATTAAGTATGATAAGTCGGAAATGCCGTTTTTATCCTTCTCGTTAACCGGAATTTTAAACCTTGCCAAGGCAACTTTGCTTAGTGCGATGTTTCGTAAGGAAAGCAGGGGAGCGCATGTCAGAAGCGATTATCCGGATACAAACGATCTGTATGCATATCCGAGTATCGTCTGCTTCGAAAACGGTGAATTTATTGTAAGACTGGATAAGGAGGGCGAATATGAACGTTAAGATTTTAAGACAGGCATCGCCCTTTTCTAAGCCGTACTGGCAGGAATTTACCTATGAACGGAACGATAATCAGACCGTGGCGGGTATGCTGGATGAATTAAATTATAAGGATGACCTGAAAGATAAAGACGGAAATCCGGCCCCGAGAATCCAGTGGGAATGCTCCTGTTTGCAGGGAATGTGCGGCGGATGTGCCATGGTGATCAACCATAGACCCGCTCTTGCATGCGAGACCTTCCTTCGCGATATCAAGGGAAATACCGTTATTTTGGAGCCTTTGAAGAAATTTCCGACGATTGCGGATTTAGTGGTAGACCGCGGGATTATTCAGGAAAATTTAAAGAAAGCCGATACGTATATCGAAGAATATAAGGGCGGTAATTACGAAGAATATGAGCATATGTATTCGGCTGCACGCTGCTTAAAATGCGGCCTTTGTCTCGAAGTCTGCCCGAATTACAAAGACGGTGCCAATTTCTACGGCGCGGCTTTTGCCAATGACTGTTATTTAATCTCGGCCAGAAGTGCCATCCGTAAGGAAGAAAATAAAAAAGCCTACGACGCACATTTTGCCGAAGGCTGTTCCAAATCGTTATCCTGCGTGGATGTCTGTCCGATGCAGATTCCGACGCTTGCGTCCATCGCAAAGATGAACCGTAAGTCATAAAAAGAGATTGATTATAAGCCCCGAGAAGCAGGAAAAGGCGATTACATAAAGCCAGTAGAACAGGAAATGTTTGATGCCGAGTACTACTTTCAGGGCGCCTAAATTCGTAATCTTGGTTGCGGGTCCCGTGATCATAAATGCAGCTGCACTGCCGATACTCATACCGTTTGCAAGCCAGCCTTGCAGAATCGGTATCGTACCTCCACCACAGACATACAAAGGAACACCGATCGTGGAAGCCATGAGTACGCCCCAGGCTTCGTTTCCGCCGAAGAGAAACGTGACGGCTTCTTTCGGTACATAGCGCTGGAAGATCGCAGAAAGCAGGATGCCTAAGAAAAACCAAAGGCCGGTAGCGCGAAGGTTCCGCCAGAGGTTTTTCAGAAAGCGCACGAAAAGATTCGGGTCCGTATCTTTGTTTCGGGGCTCGTCGAACGGTTTAAAATTAAAGAATTCTTTCTTTCGATAGAAGATCCGGATGATCACTCCGGCTAAGATCCCGCATAAGAAGCAGGTAATGATCCGAACGAGCAGCACTTTTAATCCGAGTGCCGCACTGTAGATGATAAGCTGTGGGTTTAAGAGAATCGAGCTCATCATAAAAGAGGCAAGCCACTCATCCCTTACTCCGCCTTTGCTGAACGAAGCCGCAATGGGAATGGTTCCGTACATGCAAAGAGGCGAGAGAACGCCAAGAAAAGAAGCGAAGACGATACCCACAAAACTGCTGCCGTCTCCCTTCATCTTTCGCATCTGATTGTGAATGATGTCTTTGAAAAAGACAGAGATCACGGATCCGATGACCATACCCACAACCCAGTAAACGAAGATCTGCCGAAACTGGATGGAGAGGTAGTACCAGATGTATGTTAATTCCCTTTGTACGATTTCCCAAAAAGTCATTTCGTTTGCGGATTATTCTTCGTCTAAGTCGATCAGTTCGTAGGTCCGGTTTCCGAGACCGATTTTCTGAGCATGTGTCAGGATATGAAGGCCGTTTAAACTTAAGATCCTATTCTGCAGGGATTCTCCGTCCTGTGCTTTGAATACCAGATCGATGCAGGCCTGATCGATTGCCACGGGGTCGGTGGATGCTAAGATTCCGATGTCATGCATGTCCACCTCTGTCGGATTGGAGACGCAGTCACAGTCGATCGACATATGGTTCATGACGCTGATATAAAGCATCTTTTCGCCGTGGTCTTCATAATCGGATACGGATTTGGCAGCTTCCGCCATGGATTCCGTAAAGACGTCCTGGTTGGTGGTAACGGCCGCCAGATTGATGGTCGGCTTATGGAGACGTCCGCCGGAATGGATTCTGACCTTTCCTTCCCTGGAAGCGATACCGATGGAGATATTCTTAAGTGCGCCGCCGAAACCGCCCATGGGATGGCCTTTGAAATGGGTAAGAACCATAACATAGTCATAGTTGGCAAGATTCTGTCCGACCCAGTTTTCTTTCAAATTGTCGCCGCCCTCCACGGGAATTACCATATAGCCGTCGCGGTCCATAATGTCCACATCAGCAATCTCGGTAAAACCGTGATCCTTTGCAACCTGCATATGCATTGCGGTATCGGCTCTTTTGGAACCGGAGTAAGCGGTATTGCATTCGATAATGGTTCCGTCCACGCTCTGAACCAGATCCTTAATTAAGTTCGGATCCAGGTGGTTGGGGTTTCCTGCCTCACCGGTGGAAAGTTTGATGGCAACCTTTCCCTCGGGATTTGCATTCAGTGCTTCGTATACTTTATTCAGTCCCTCGGGGCTGATGTCTTTGGTAAAGTAAACGGTAGAGTAGTTGTCATATGTTTTACCGGCTGCCTGTAAATCCTCGATATTGTAGGATTCATGCGGCTCAATATCGTAGTGCATGTATTTCGTGTACGCGAAATAAGCGATGCCGACTAATACAACAAGGACGCCGATGACAATCAGCGCCTTGGGAAATTTCTTCTTTTTGGTATTTTCTTTATCTTTCATTGTACTTTTATTCTCCGATTTATTTACGCAGGTATGCACTCGATACCGGGAATTCAAAATAGGTATCGGGGTATGGTTCGTTTTCCAGTGTGAAATGCCACCATTCGCAGTCGATGGGCTTGAAACCGTTCCGCACCATAACGTGCTGCAGTTTCATGCGGTTTTCATACTGCTCCTCGGTGATATCCTTATAATCCGGATGGGATTTCTCGCTGAAGTAATCGAATGGACTTCCCATGTCCACTTCTTTACCGGTTGCCATGTCGAGAAGTGTTAGGTCCACGGTGCTTCCCCTGGAGTGGCTCGATAATTTTGCAATATATCCTTTGGCGAAAAGCTCCTGTTTCTGTAAATCCGGATAGAAATACGGCTTCATGCGCACATCCGTATCTTCGATTCCCCAGAGCACGAAATGTTTGACGGCATTCGCGGGACGGTAGGCATCGTAGATTTTTAACCGGTATCCCTGAACCATCATTTCGTTGCTGACTGTTTTTAAAGCCCTTGCCGCTTCTTTGGTCAGAATGGCGCAGGGCTCCTCGTAACCGTCAATGCGGTCACCGATAAAATTGTAAGTCGAAAAATAGCGTATTTCCTGTACGATTGACGGAATCACATCTGACAGAAGTACAAAGCCGGACGGATTCATGGTCAGATTTTGATGATAATCCATGGCTATAGTCTGCTCCTATTTGGACTTCTTGGAACGATAGTTCTTGCAGTGATTGTTAATGATAAAATTTTTGATGGCAAGATAACTCTCTTCGCTGATGATGTGCTCGATCCGGCATGCATCGTCCGCAGCGATTTCGGGACTGACGCCGAGTTCGCTTAACCAGTTGGTGAAAAGGATATGTCTGTCATAAACGGCTTTCGCGATTTTCAGACCTTCATCGGTTAAGCGGATATATCCGTTTTCATCCATGGTGATTAATGAACGTTCTCTAAGCTTCTTCATGGCAACGGAAATGCTGGATTTCTTGTATCCAAGCTCATTTGCCACGTCCACGGAACGAACCACAGGGAGCTTCTTGCTTAGTATCAGAATTGTTTCCAAATAATCTTCCGAAGATTCCTTGGGATCCATACCAAATCCTCCTTTTACTACAATTCAAGCATCTTTAATCAGTATATCATAAAATGACCGAAATGCAATCCATAACTAACTAAAGTTGTATATAACTAACTCTTCGCATTCTCAGCTATGAAAGCTTCTTCCGGTAATCCTTCGGAAGTACATCGTATGTTTCCCGGAAGGCCTGCGTGAATTTGCTCTGGCTCTGGTAACCGACAGCAGAAGCAATCTCCGATAAAGAAAGGTTTCCTTCTTTTAACAGTTCGGCGGCCTTCTCCATGCGGTGAGCCTTCGTATGGGCGGCAAGCGATCCGCCGAAGGTTTCACGGAAAACGGTCTTGATCGTGGTAGGATTTACGCCGAACTGCTTCGCAAGCATGTCGATCGTAATGTGCTGGTCTAAGTGAGAGACTAAATATTCATGGATTTCAACGGCCAGGGCAGCATAGTTGCCATCCTGTGCGGAGACGGTATCATGGTGGTGATGGCAGGCACAGTGCGCCTCTTCCGAATGAATCACACTGTCCGGACAGGAGACGGCCATGATCTCTTCCGTTACATTATGAAGAAGTTTCGTCAGTTCACCGTCGGCCAGAGAGTAATAAACTTCCTTTCCCTCGCGCCTGCTGATGATCAGTCCGCAGTCTTTTAATACCTTTAAATGGTGGGATACGGCGGGGGAGGACATATCGACTATGGCGGATAAGTCCGCCACACATTCCTCGCGGTGGCACAGGATCCAGAAAATCTGCACACGCTTCGGATCGCCCATTTTACCTAAGATATCCGCGATTCGCTGGAAATCCTCCGTTTTACCGCTTTGATGAATAATTTGTGTCAGTTCGTGATCTTTATGAATCATATTTCCTCCGTAAAATAGTCCAATCGGAAATCATTTTATCCCAAAAGGAAATCATTGGGCCAAAGGTATTGAATGCCTTTGCCGATTTCAGTATACTTCAGTCATAAAGATTAAACAAGCATTTAATCAAATAGATATTTCAGACAAATGTTGTTCAGATAGAGAGGAGAAACGAAATGAGAAAGACTTACAAGATTGAAGTGGATTGCGCAAACTGTGCAAACAAAATGGAAGAGGCAGCAGCCAAGACCGAAGGCATCGCAAGCGTTACCGTAAACTTCATGACACAGAAGATGATCGTGGAATTTGCGGAGGGTGCGGATGAGAAGGCTGTTATGAAGAATGTCCTTAAGAACTGCAAGAAAGTCGAAGACGACTGTGAGATTTATCTGTAATTTATTGTATTGGATAGTGGCTCGCACGATGTCATCACGACTAAAGGCATACGCGAAGCGTATGCTTTGCGAAGAGGACTCGGATGCAGTGGCAACTCGCCCTTCGCAAAGTCTACATGACATCGGCTCGATAAAATTAAATTGAGAATATAGAATTATGACGAAAAAACAGAAGAAAGTTTTAATTAGAATAATTATCTCGGCAGTTTTGATGGTGGTGATCAGGGTTGCGTATGTGTTCATCGGCGATGGTGAGAGTAAGCATAACGTCGGCGTTCTTATCAAAGAGCCGTTTTGGTTTATCGCATACATGGTGCCCTACCTTTTGATCGGATATGACATTCTGAGGAAAGCGTTCAAAGGCATTATCAAAGGACAACTGCTGGATGAGAATTTCCTTATGGCAATCGCAACCATCGGAGCGATCGCACTGGCACTGATCCAGAAAAGCGGTGATTACATCGAAGCGGTTGCGGTTATGCTGTTCTACCAGGTGGGAGAGCTTTTCCAGAGTATCGCGGTCGGGAAGAGCCGCCGCAATATTTCCGCCCTGATGGATATCCGTCCGGATTATGCCAATGTCGAGATTGACGGAAAGATTGAGCAGGTCGATCCCGATGAAGTGGAAATCGGTACCGAGATTATCGTAAATCCGGGTGAAAAAGTGCCCATCGACGGAATCGTCGTGGACGGCAAATCCACACTGAATACTGCAGCATTAACCGGAGAGAGCCTCCCTAGAGAAGTGCAGATTGACGACGAGATTATCTCAGGATCCGTGAATTTAAACGGCGTACTTCGTATCCGTACCACGAAACCGTTTGGAGAGTCCACGGTTTCCAAGATCCTCGAACTGGTGGAGAATGCATCTTCCCGTAAAGCCAAATCGGAAGAATTCATTTCCAAATTTGCAAGAGTATATACGCCGGCGGTTTGCTTTAGTGCACTGGCACTTGCCGTTATTCCGCCGCTCGTACAGATCCTTTTTATGCATGCTGAACCGTCGATTTTCATGACATGGATCTACAGAGCGTTAACCTTCCTGGTTATCAGCTGTCCGTGCGCGCTGGTCGTATCCATTCCGCTTACATTTTTTGCGGGAATCGGAGGAGCCGGCAAGGCGGGAATTCTGATCAAAGGATCGAATTACATGGAGACGCTTTCCAAGGTTTCCACCGTTGTTTTCGATAAAACGGGCACCTTAACGAAGGGCGTTTTCGAAGTAACCGGCGTTCATCATAACGAGATTGAAAATAAAAAACTCCTGGAATACGCTGCCCTTGCAGAGAGTGCATCTTCCCATCCGATCGGAAAGAGCCTGCAGGCGGCATACGGTAAGGAAATCGACCGAACCCGCGTAAGCGATATCGAAGAAATCGCGGGTGAGGGCATTACGGCTAACGTTGACGGCAAGAAGATTTACATCGGAAACCACAAACTGATGCACCGCATGAATGTGCCTCATATCGACTGCCACTGCGTCGGAACGATCATTCATATTGCGATTGACGATGTATATGCCGGACATATCGTAATCTCCGATGTGGAGAAGGAAGACTCCAAGGAAGCCATTTCCGAGCTGAAAAAAGCCGGCATCAGACGTTGCGTAATGCTTACGGGTGATGCGAAGAAAGTAGCGGAAGACGTTGCGGCAAGACTTGGCGTGGATGAAGTCCGCAGTGAACTTTTACCGGCGGATAAAGTAAACGAAGTGGAGAAAATCCTTGCTTCCAATACCACCGGAAAGCTTGCGTTTGTCGGTGACGGAATTAACGATGCGCCTGTTTTAACCCGTGCGGATATCGGAATCGCAATGGGTGCCATGGGATCCGATGCGGCCATTGAGGCAGCGGACGTAGTACTGATGGACGATGATCCCATCAAGATTGCGAAAGCGATCCGCATCTCCTCGAAATGCCTTCGCATCGTATACGAAAACATCATCTTCGCACTGGTTGTTAAATTTGCCTGCCTGGCCCTGGGTGCACTCGGATTTGCCAACATGTGGCTCGCTATTTTCGCCGATGTCGGCGTCATGGTCATCGCCATCTTAAATGCCATCCGCGCCCTGAGAGTCGGCAAGTAGAATTCGGAAATCATATATGCTATACTAAATACCGTAGCCTGAATCGGCTGCGGTATTGTTTTGTTGAATACCTGTTGGGAGCCGCATAGATTTGCATTCGCGTCTTCGGGGCGCGGCTCTCGCCTTATTTCACTACGTAGCGGTACATAAGACGCTACAGAACAGCGTCTAAGTACCGACGTAGCTCAAAAGCCCGCTCAGACGCAAAAACAAATCTCTCGGCTCCTGCACAGAGGTAGCTTATATATCATACATAATACATAGATCATAAATGGAATCGAGCCGACATCATGTAGACTTTGCGAAGGGCGAGTTGCCACTGCATCCGAGTCCCTTCGTAAATGTCGTGATGATGTCGTGCGAGCCAATAACATACACTAAGGAATTATTATGAGCAAAGTAATTGTAGGCATGTCCGGCGGCGTGGACAGCGCGGTATGTGCCTATCTTTTAAAAGAACAGGGATACGACGTCGTAGGCGTAACACTTCGCACCTGGATTGACTCCGACAAGGAAGTCAGCAAATGCTGCGAGCTCGAAGACGCGGCCAGAATCTGTCGTAAAATCGGCATTCCGTACCACATCCACAACGTGGGCAGGGATTTCTGCACCTATGTCACAACCCCCTTCGTATCCGATTACCTGCACGGACGCACACCCAGTCCCTGCGTGGATTGCAACCGCCATGTGAAGTGGGAAGGCATGCTTTATACGACGCATCTTTTTGATGCGGACTTTATTGCGACCGGTCACTATGCAACCCTGGAAAAACTTCCGAACGGTCGTTTCGCGGTAAGAAATACCGGTAATGCCAAAGACCAAAGCTATATGCTTTATCGCCTGACGCAGGAGCAGCTATCAAAAACGCTTTTCCCTCTTTCAAACTATACAAAGGATGAGGTCCGCGCCATTGCGGCGAAAGCGGAACTGCCCGTGGCCGAGAAGCCGGACTCCCAGGAAATCTGTTTCGTAGAGGACGGTATGTATCCGGAATATGTGAAATCACGTGCTTCGGAAATCGAAGACGCGGAATATAAAGGCGAAGGCAATTTCGTTGATGAGCAGGGCAATGTTTTGGGCAGACATAAAGGGATCATTCATTATACGATCGGACAAAGAAAAGGCCTCGGAATTGCACTCGGCCATCCGATTTTTGTCAAAGAAATCAGGCCCGATACGAACGAGGTTGTGCTTTGTGAAGAAGAAACCCTCTGGGGAAGCAGGATAACCTGCAGGGATTTGAATTTTATGAGTATCGAAGAGCCGGCAGCAGGAGAAATAATCCGTGCCAAGGTAAAGATCCGTTATCGCCACGACGGCGAATGGGCGGATTTAAAGATGCTGGAAGACGGAAGAGTTTTGATTACGTTTGACAAACCCGTCAGGGCCGCAACGCCCGGTCAGGCTGCGGTTTTCTATGATGAGAAAGGCTATGTTATCGGAGGAGGAAAAATATGCGAATTACGGTAAATACAACCATCGGAGAATTGTTGGATATGGATCCGGAGATGAAAGATGTGCTGGCAGGCATGGGTATGCACTGCTCCACCTGTGCGGTTGGAAGAAGAGAAACGCTCGGACAGGCCGCAGAGGTTCACGGGATGGATCCCGATGACTTAATCGAGGATCTGAAAGGATTTATGGAGGGATGATCATGAGAAAAAAGCTCACGCCCGTTGTTTTACTGCTTATGGTTTTATGCATGGTTTTGTTTGCCGGATGCACCGTCCAGACGCAGGAGCAGACATCGTATCCGACTCAGAAATCAAAGCTTAAGATCGTTCTGTCCAATCCCAATGTTGTGAAAGGAACGGACTTTGAAACTGTATACCTGGTAAACAAGGTGATGGGCATAAATATGGGAGTCGGCCCGTCCGATCCGCGCTATCGCGGCACTTTGAAGCTGGATGAGGAATTCGCCAAAGAGTATTTTGAAACACATACATGGAAGAACAGCTCGCAACCGATCCCTGCGTTAGTCAATATCGATACCAAGCCGCTTTCTTCGCAAACCTGGTATGAATACGATGACGTGGATTTTGATTTTTTCCAAAATTGCATCGTGAATGCTTTTCTGTTTAACGGGAAAGATACGATTCTGTTTGATATTTCGACATATTAAAAAGGGTATCACATGAACTATAAACTTGTTGCCATAGATATGGACGGCACACTTTTAAAATCCGATAAAACGCTTCATCCGGGCACGATCCGGGATATTGAAGAAGCCGCAGCGAACGGTGTACAAAGCGTATACTGCTCCGGACGCTCCGTTGTGGAGATTAAGCCCTACCTAAAGGACCTGCCTTCCATGCGCTACGGAGTCTGTGCAAGCGGTGCGCTGGTTTATGATTTTAAGGAAGAGCATATAATTTTCAGCAAGGAGATTCCGTCAAAGTATGCCGTGATCGCATCGGACATAGCCAAGAAATATGATGCGATGCCGCATTTCCTGGCAGATAATTCCACCGCCTGCATCCATCATGTGACGCATATGGATGATTACAACATGGGCGTCTACCAGCCGCTTTTTATGGAGGTGGCCAAGAAAGTGGATGATATGTCCAAAGAGGCGGCAAGTCGTTTGTCGATTCCGAAGGTCAATCTGTATTTCAGGACAAATGCCGACAGAAAGTCTGCATATGAAGAATTGAAAAATCTCCCGCTGACATTTGCCACCGTCGGCGATACGGTGCTTGAGATGACGGCGCCCGGAGTCAGCAAAGCATTCGGTGTAAACGTGCTGGCAAACCGTCTGGGTATCTCCATGGAGGAGATCATCGGGATCGGTGATTCGGACAATGACAGGGAAATGTTGTCGGCCGTCGGATTTGCGGTCGCCATGGGGAATGCGGAGGAAGAGATTCTGAACATGAGCCGTCTGGTTACCGCAGACAATGACCATAACGGCGTCGGAGAAGCGATACGGAAACTCGTTTTGTAAGAAAAGGAGGGGACATATGAAGCATCAGGTTTTTAATCCTTATTTACCGATTGATGAATATATTCCGGACGGTGAGCCGCATATTTTCGGTGACCGTGTATATGTCTTCGGTTCACACGATGCTGAGGGCGGATATACCTTCTGTATGCGCGATTATGTGACTTATTCCGCGCCCGTGGATGATTTAACCGACTGGCGATATGAAGGTGTTATTTACAAAGCATCACAGGATCCGCAGTATCCGAACTTAAAATATATGTATGCACCGGACGTGGTTTGCGGAAATGACGGCAAATATTATCTTTACTATGCGATGGGCGGCGATTACGGCTACGGCGGATATGTCGGCCCCATCAGTGTGGCTGTGGCTGACACACCCGCAGGACCTTATGAATTCCTTGGTTTTGTCCGCAATAAGGACGGTTCCCCGATGGAAAAATATGTGCCCTTCGACCCTGCCGTGCTTAACGATAACGGAACCATCCGTCTTTATTACGGTACGCAGTACGGAATCGACGAAGCACCCGAAGTGCAGCATGAAGAAGCCTTCGAGCAAAGCTTAATGGAGATGTTCGGTAAAACGCGCGAGGAGATCCGTTCCTATCCAGACAATATCAACGGACCGATCGTCTGCACTCTCGAAGACGATATGCTAACGGTTAAGGAGGAGCCCAAGCATTTGATTCCTTATCATGTAAAAGGCACACCCTTCGAAGATCATGCCTTTTTTGAAGCATCTTCCATGCGTAAGGTCGGAGAGAAATATTATTTCGTCTATTCTTCCTGGTTAAACCATGAACTGTGTTATGCTACAAGCGATTATCCGGACAGGGATTTTACATTCGGCGGAACCATCGTATCGAACGGAGACGTAGGATTTGAGGGAAGAAGCGCCAATGCGAGACTGAATATGACCGGAACCACGCACGGAAGTATTATTGAGATCAAGGGACAGTGGTATGTTTTTTACCATCGCCTTACCCATAAATCGGACTACAGCCGTCAGGCCTGTGCGGAGAAAATCACCATTCTTCCGGACGGCTCTATCCCGCAGGTTCAGATCACTTCCTGCGGACTGAATGACGGACCGCTTGCGGCAGAAGGCAGATATCCCGCCGTCATTGCATGCAATATCACAAACGGTAAAATGCCCTACGGCTCAAACAGCATCTACCGGGAAGCTTTTCCGAATGTCAATCATCTGAAAGAGGAGCGGTTTATTGCGGAGATTGAAAACGGAACCCTGATCGGATATAAGTATTTTGATTTCAGGGAACCCGTATCGCTTCGAATTACCGTTCGTAAGGAAAACGAAGGCAATAAACCCGTATACGACGGCCCGCTTCGTGTGGATGTAAGATGTGTGGATACGGGCGAAGAACGAATTGATTATACGAATCCATCTTACGGCAAATCGGACGGAGAGGCATTTATGGAAATCCGTACTTCGGAATTCGGTGAGGCGGTCGGCATGATACCGTTGAAAAGTTTAGGCGATGACTGGACGGAGGTTAAAACGGAAATTTCTTTAAACGGAGTTTACCCGATTTACCTTGTTTATCACGGAGAAGAGAAGGTGCAACTTTTAAACATTGAATTTACGGCTCCCTGATTTTTTGGCGAAAATTCGTTGACAAAGAAAAATAAGTGAAGTATAGTAACGGTTGAAAAGGCAATGGCGTCTTTAACGAGTAATGCTCGTTGAAGGCGCTTTTTTTATTTTCCTCATGCAGGAGGTAGGGCAATGAAAGAACAACAAAACCCCGAGAATCAAAGCAGGAGAAGTTTATACGATCCTTCTTTTGAACATGACAACTGCGGTATCGGCGCGGTAGTCGACATCAAGGGAAGAGCGACTCACAAACTGGTCAGTGATGCTCTGTGTATTGTTGAAAACCTAGAGCACAGAGCCGGTAAGGATGCGGAAGGAAAGACAGGAGACGGTGTCGGAATCCTTACGCAGATTCCGCATGCCTTTTTTGCAAAGAAATGTAAAGAACTTGGCATAGATCTTCCAAACGAAAGACAGTACGGTGTCGGTTTCTTTTTCTTCCCTCAGGAGGAGTTTAAGAAACGTCGCGCCAAATCCATGTTTGCGACCATCGTACGCAAAGCAGGTCTTACGATTCTTGGCTGGAGAGAAGTGGAAATCAATCCCGATGTTCTCGGAAGCAAGGCACTGGAGTGCATGCCCGTTATTGAACAGGTCTTCATCAAACGTCCCGAAAGTGCCAAAACGGATCTTGATTTCGACCGCATGCTTTATATCATCCGTCGCGAATTTGAACAAAGCGCGGAGTCTACCTATATTCCCTCATTGTCCTGCAGAACGATTGTTTATAAGGGAATGTTCTTAGTCGGCCAGCTTCGTACCTTCTATAAAGATTTGGAAGACGAGGATTATGCATCCGCCATCGCAACGGTGCATTCGAGATTTTCGACCAATACCACGCCCAGCTGGAGAAGAGCGCATCCGAATCGTTTTATCGTACATAACGGAGAAATCAATACGATCAAGGGCAATGCGGATAAAATGCTCGCCCGCGAGGAAACCATGCATACGGATGCTTTTTCCGCGGAAGACATGACGAAGGTTTTACCGGTGATTTCCCAGAGCGGATCCGACTCCGCAATGCTGGATAATGTCCTGGAATTTCTGGTAATGAGCGGAATGGATCTGCCGCTAGCAGCCATGATCGCCATCCCGGAACCCTGGGCAAATAACGATACCTTAACGCAGGAAGAAAGAGATTTCTATCAGTATTATGCAACGATGATGGAGCCCTGGGACGGACCCGCATCGATCCTTTTCTCCGACGGTGATTTGATGGGTGCCATCTTAGACCGTAACGGCCTTCGCCCTTCGAGATACTATGTGATGGACGATGACCGCTTAATCCTCTCCTCAGAAGTCGGTGTTCTGCCGCTTGATGAGAGTCACATTTTAAAGAAAGAAAGATTACATCCCGGAAAGATGCTGCTTGTGGATACGAAGAAGGGCGTCATTTACCAGGATGAGCAGATCAAAGAGCGCTATGCAAGGAAGGAGCCCTACGGTGAATGGCTGGATACCAACCTCCTTCACTTAAAGGATATTAAAATCCCCAACCACAAGGTTCCCACCTATACGAAGGCGGAAAGAAAAGCGCTTCAGAAAGCATTCGGATATACGTATGAAGATTATCGCACGGGCATCTACGGAATGGCTTTAAACGGCATCGAGCCCATCGGAGCCATGGGTGTGGATACGCCGATCGCGGTTCTGTCGAAGCAGTATCAGCCCCTGTTTTACTATTTTAAACAGCTCTTTGCACAGGTTACCAACCCGCCCATTGATGCACAGCGTGAGAAGATTGTCACCTCCGGTTCCGTCTATGTGGGAAAGAACGGAAACCTTCTGGAAGAGAAACCTAAGAACTGCCACGTTCTGAAAATCCACAATCCGATTCTGACCGATCTGGATTTAATGAAGATTGCGGAGTTTAAAAAGGACGGCTTCAAGAGCGAGAAAGTATCCATCCTTTATTACAAAGGAACCGCCATGAAGAAGGCGCTCGACCACCTCTTCGTGGAAGTGGACAAAGCATATAAAGAAGGCGCTACGGTTTTGATCCTTACCGACAGAGGCGTGGATGAAAACCATGTTGCGATTCCTTCCTTGCTTGCTGTGGCAGCAGTTCACCAGCATCTGGTACGCACGAAGAAATGTACCGCAATGTCCTTAATCCTGGAGTCTGCGGAGCCCAGGGAAGTGCATCATTTCGCAACGCTTCTCGGCTACGGTGCGTCCGCTGTCAATCCGTACCTTGCACATGCAACGATCGAAGAATTGATCGAGGACGGACTCTTGGATAAAGATTACTATGCGGCAGTGGAAGATTACGATAAAGCCATCCATGAGGGCATTATTAAAATTGCATCCAAGATGGGTATCTCCACGATCCGATCCTATCAGGGCAGCAAGATATTCGAAGCCATCGGTATTTCGGAAGATGTGATTCGCGATTATTTCACCGGTACCGTAAGCCGTATCGGCGGAATTACGTTAGAAGAGATCGGCCGGGCAGTGGAGAAGCAGCATAACCTTGCATTCGATCCCCTTGGTCTTTCGGTGAATCCAGAACTTACCGCTCTGGGCCGTCATAAATCCAGAAGCCAGGGTGAGGAGCATCGTTATAACCCGGCTACGATCCATATGCTGCAACTTTCCACAAGGGAAGGAAATTACGAGAAATTCAAGGAATACACCACCATGGTGGATGCCGAGAAAACAGGATATTTAAGGAGTTATCTGGAGTTTAATTATCCGAAAAAGTCCGTTGACCTAAGTGAAGTCGAAAGTGTGGACGAAATCGTAAAGCGCTTTAAGACCGGTGCAATGTCCTACGGATCCATTTCCGAAGAAGCACATGAAACACTGGCGATCGCCATGAACCATCTGCATGGTAAATCCAACTCCGGTGAAGGCGGTGAGTCGGATGAACGTATCGCTTCCGCGGGAAGTGCACATGACAGAAGCTCTGCCATCAAGCAGGTGGCAAGCGGCCGTTTCGGAGTAACAAGCAAATATCTGGTAAGCGCCAAAGAACTCCAGATCAAAATGGCTCAGGGAGCAAAACCCGGGGAAGGAGGGCATCTTCCGGGCAAGAAGGTGTATCCCTGGATTGCCAAAACCAGACACTCCACTCCGGGCGTATCCCTCATTTCCCCGCCTCCTCATCACGACATTTATTCGATCGAGGATCTGGCACAGTTAATTTATGACTTAAAGAACGCAAATAAAAATGCAAGAATTTCTGTCAAACTCGTATCCGAAGCAGGTGTCGGAACCGTCGCTGCGGGTGTTGCCAAAGCGGGCGCCCAGGTCATCCTAGTTTCCGGTTATGACGGAGGAACCGGTGCAGCTCCTCTTAGTTCGATCCACAATGCCGGACTTCCCTGGGAACTGGGGTTAGCGGAAACGCATCAGACACTGGTACAGAACGGACTCCGTAACCGCGTCAGAGTGGAAACCGACGGTAAATTAATGAGCGGCAGGGATGTTGCAATCGCGGCGATCCTCGGCGCGGAAGAGTTCGGTTTTGCAACGGCTCCGCTGGTTACGATGGGGTGCGTTATGATGCGAGTCTGCCATCAGGATACCTGTCCCATGGGTATCGCAACGCAGAATCCCGAACTTCGCAAACGTTTTGCCGGTAAGCCGGAATATGTGGAAAACTTCATGAGATTCATCGCAGAGGAATTGCGTGAATACATGGCACGCCTCGGTGTGAAGAGCGTGGATGAACTGGTCGGCAGAACGGATCTGTTACGCGTGAAAGAAAATGTATCGGACGATGCTTTTACCGATCTCAATTTTGAGCGGATCTTATTCGATATGTCCGGAACGGACCGTGCGGAGTCCGTGTTCGATCCCGCAAAGGCATATGATTTCAAACTGGAGGAGACGAAGGATGAGAAGGTTTTACTGGCTTCTTCAGAAATCAGGGAATCTTTAAAGAGCGGCAGAAAATGCCATTTGTCGGTAGAGGTAAGCAATATCGACAGAACCTTCGGAACCCTTCTCGGTGCGGAGATTACCAGACTTCATCCGGAAGGACTTGAGGACGATACGATCACGGTCACCTGTGAAGGCTCCGGCGGACAGAGTTTCGGCGCATTTGTTCCGAAGGGCTTAACACTTGAGATCAACGGTGACAGTAACGATTACTTCGGCAAGGGATTATCCGGCGGCAAACTGATTGTGCATGCACCGAAGGAAGCAAAGTATGACCCGAGTCAAAACATCATCATCGGAAACGTGGCGCTTTACGGTGCAACCAGCGGTGAAGCTTATATCGCCGGTATGGCGGGTGAACGTTTCTGCATCCGTAACTCCGGTGCAACAGCAGTTGCAGAAGGTGTCGGAGAGCACGGCCTGGAATATATGACGGGCGGATGCGCACTGATCCTCGGACCGACCGGAAAGAATTTTGCCGCAGGTATGAGCGGTGGTGTGGCATACGTTCTGGATGAAGAGAATCATTTGTACCGCAACTTAAATAAAGAACTGGTTTCCATGGAGGCATTGGAGAAAGAAGATCTGGATCGGATTCAATCTATGCTTACGAAGCATCTTACGGCTACCGGTTCCGCAAAGGCAAAGAAGATCCTCGAACATTTTGAAGATTATGCAGGACAATTTAAGAAGGTTATTCCCGGAGACTACAAACGCATGATGGATTGCATTGCCAAGTATGAGAGACAGGGTCTTGAAAAAGAAGATGCCAAACTGCATGCGTTTAACGAAATCATGGCAGGCAAGTAACACTTCAGCCGTTCATTTTTGAAGCAGAATTAATAGGAGACTGGTATGGGAAAAGCAACTGGATTTCTTGAATATTACAGGGTAAACGGAAACGTTATTGCACAAGAGCAGCGAATCAAGGATTTCCGCGAATTTCACCAAAGACTTCCGTTGGAAGAACAAAAGAAACAGGCGGCCAGATGTATGGAATGCGGCGTTCCGTTCTGCCAGGCAGGAGCCATGCTCGCCGGAATGATGTCCGGCTGTCCGCTTCACAATCTGGTTCCGGAAATAAACGATCTGGTTTACAGGGGTTTAATGGAGCAGGCATATGAGCGTCTTTCCATGACGCATTCCTTCCCGGAATTTACTTGCAGGGTCTGTCCCGCACTGTGCGAGGCAGCCTGCACCTGCGGACTGCATACGGAACCGGTGTCGACCAAAGAAAACGAAAAAGCGGTCATTGAATATGCTTTTGAACATGGTCTTGTAAAAGAGCAGGCGCCGTCTGTTCGCACCGGAAAGAAGATTGCGGTGATCGGAAGCGGTCCATCGGGTCTTGCTGCGGCACAGCTTTTAAACAGAAGGGGCCATGAGGTAACCGTTTATGAGCGTTCCGACCGTGTGGGAGGACTTCTTCGGTACGGTATTCCGAACATGAAACTGGATAAATCCGTCATCGACAGGAGAGTAAAGATGATGGAAGATGCCGGCGTACATTTTGAAGTGGGTGTCAATATCGGTACGGATGCGGCCGGGGTAAAGGAATTAAAGAAACAGTTCGATGCCATCGTTTTGGCCTGCGGAGCATCCAATCCGAGGGATATTAAAGCACCCGGAAGAGAAGCGGGCGGAATCTATTTTGCCGTGGAATTCTTAAGTAAGGTGACCAAGAGCCTTTTGGACAGCGATTTTAAGAAGGTTCCGTATGAACTTGCCAAAGATAAGAATGTCATCGTCATCGGTGGCGGCGATACCGGAAACGACTGTGTGGGAACATCCATCCGTCTCGGTGCCAAATCGGTAACGCAGCTTGAGATGATGCCCAAGCCGCCGGAATCCAGACTTCCCGGTAATTCCTGGCCCGAATGGCCGAAGGTATTAAAGGTCGACTACGGACAGGAAGAGGCAATTTACAAATTCGGCAAAGATCCCAGAATCTACCAAACGACGGTGAAAGAATTTATAAAAGACGAAGCCGGAAACGTAAAGGCCGTTACCATTGTATCCCTGGAGTCCAAGAAGGATGAAAGCAGCGGACGCATGCAAATGGTTCCCGTGGAGGGAAGTGAGCAAACGATCCCGGCAGATCTGGTTTTGATTGCGGCAGGATTTCTGGGAAGCGAGAAATATGTAACCGATGCATTCGGTGTGGAAACCAACGGAAGAAGCAATGTGCAAACGAATGAAGGCGGATACCGAACGAGCGTCAAAGGGGTATATACGGCCGGAGACATGCATATCGGACAATCGTTGGTGGTTCGTGCCATCGCGGAGGGAAGAGCCGCTGCGAAGCAGGTGGACGAAGATCTGATGGGATATTCCAACTTATAAAGCAAACCGCGGGAACTTGTAAACCTGATCATAAAACAGGTGCAAATCCCCGCGGTCTTCGTGTATAATGGCAAATGTAAAAGGTGCATACCGCACCGTGTGTTTAGAAAAAGGAGTAATCATGGACGCATACGATTTAAGCGAAGTAATGAAATACATAGAGGAGGAAGACGCGAAGTTCATCCGTCTGGCATTTCGTGATGCCTTCGGTGTGCAGAAAAACATTTCCGTCATGCCGGGTCAGGTACCAAAGGCATTTGAAAACGGAATTGCCATCAATGCAAGGGAAATCGCCGGTTTTGAAAACAGCCCGCACGGACTGGCATACTTAAAACCCGATTCCGACACATTGACCGTTCTTCCCTGGAGACCGGACAGAGGAAAAGTTCTTCGTATGTTCTGTGATCTATATACCGCAGACGGCGAACCGTTTGAACTGGATACCCGTACGATCTTAAAGAAGGCCGTGGAGAAAGCGGAAGCGGCCGGCATTGAGTTTCGCTTCGGGTCGGAAACGGAATTCTATATTTTTAAGAAAGACGAAGACGGAAATCCGACCAAGGAACCCCTGGATGAGGCCGGATATATGGATATTGCGCCCTTGGACCGCTGTGAGAACATTCGACGTGAGATCACCTTAACCATCGAGCGCATGGGACTTACCCCCGAAAGATCCCATCATGAAAGAGGACCCGGACAGAATGAGATCGATTTCCATTTCGGCAAACCGTTAAAAGCAGCCGACCAGGAGATTACCTTCAAAATGGTAGTCAGCACGATTGCGGACAGAAACGGTCTGGTTGCTGATTTTTCACCGATGCCGCTTTCCGACAAGCCCGGAAACGGCTATCACATCAATATCTATGCTACGGACAGTAACGGCAGGGATGTGGCTTCGTATGCGGCAGCAGGCATTATGGACCGTATCCGTGATATGACCATATTCTTAAATCCCACGGAGGATTCCTATATCCGTTTCGGCAATTCCACGGCACCGGATAAGGTCAGCTGGTCTGATGACGGTGATGCGGAACTGATGTATGTCGGTCCTTATATGGGACGGATCCGTGCAGAACTTCGTTCCCCCGATGCGGCAAGCAATCCGTATCTGGTTTACGCGCTTTTGATCTATGCGGGTCTGGAAGGTATCGAGAAAGAACTTTCCCTGCCCGAGAACATGAGCGAGGGAGCCATGCTTCCGAAGTCCAGAAAGGAAGCTGCAAGGATCGCATCCGAGAGTGAATTCGTAAAGAGCATTCTGCCGGACGATATCATTAGGGAATACACGCTGTAAGAGTAAGGACAGGGCACGCATTTTATGCCGACATTTGAACAACGCAAAAACAATATACTGGTAGTATCGGGCTCGGAGCAGTTTGATAATGCCATCCATAAGGCGCTTCCGGAAAAGGGTCTTGTTTTTATGGACCGCAGAAAAACCGCCACACTGGCAAGAAGAGCATGCCTTGATAAACGGTATGATCTGGTCATTATCAATGCGCCTCTGTCCGATGAGATGGGATATGATCTTGCCATGGACTTAGTCGAGCAGTACGGAACTTCCGTAATCATTGCCACACCACCCGAGATCTACGATTCCATCTGGGATTATGTGGCGGATTCTGGTATTATGGTAATTTTAAAACCGCTTGAGTCCGATCACATCACAAAGGGAATCCGCTTCTTAATTGCCATCCAAAACCGTATGCATCATTACGAGGACCAGATGGCCAAGCTTGAGGATAAGATGGAAGAGGTAAAACTGGTAAGCCGGGCGAAGATTCTTTTAATGGAGAATAAGCATATTTCCGAGAAGGAAGCGCATCGCCTGATCGGCAAAGAAGCCATGGACCACGGTGTCAGCAAAAGGATGGTGGCAAGAAGCATTATCGACAGTTTGGGATAAAATGCCGGGAAGAAAAGCCCGGCATTGATTTTGTACTATTCACCTATTGACACAGTAGGTGAATAGGAATAAAATCAAATCACTGTAATACGAAGGGAGAATACCTATGATTTATGCGGACAATGCTGCAACCACAAAAATGAGCGACGCGGCGATCGATGCCATGACAGACTGTATGAGAAATACCTACGGAAATCCTTCGAGTCTGTATGAGGTCGGCCAACGCGCCAAAGAAGTTTTGGAAGATGCAAGAGATGAGATCATCAAGGCGATCGGAGCGGATAATTTCCGCGAGATTATTTTCACATCCGGCGGAAGCGAGGCGGACAACCAGGCACTTCGGACCGCAGCCGAGATCGGAAGGGCAGCAGGAAAGATGCATATCATTTCCTCCGCATTTGAGCACCATGCAATTTTACATACCTTAAACAAATTGGAGAAAGAGGGCTTCGAGGTTACTTATCTTGACGTTCATGAAGACGGCCTGGTACGTTCCGAAGAAGTCGAGGCAGCCATCCGTCCGGATACCTGCCTGGTTACGATCATGTACGCCAATAACGAGATCGGAACCATTCAACCGATCCGTGAGATCGGAGCCATCTGCAGAGCGAAGGGCGTTCTGTTCCATACCGATGCGGTTCAGGCCATCGGCCATATTCCCGTTAATGTAAAGGACGACAATATCGATATGCTTTCCGCTTCGGCACACAAATTCCACGGACCGAAGGGAACGGGATTTCTGTATGTAAGAAAGGGCATTAAGATTTCGAACTTAATCGAAGGCGGCGCCCAGGAGCGCGGTAAAAGAGCCGGAACGGAGAACGTGCCCGGAATCAGGGCTACCGCGGTGGCCTTAAAAGATGCGATTGCGCATATGGAAGAAAACGATAAAATCATCCGTGCCAAACGTGATCGTCTGATCGCAGGCCTTAAGGAAATACCGCATTCGGCAATCAACGGGGATGAGAATAAGCGTCTTCCCGGAAACGTCAATTTCTGCTTCGAAGGAATCGAAGGCGAGTCCTTACTTTTATTACTGGATGATAAGGGCATTCAGGCTTCTTCCGGAAGTGCCTGCACATCGGGATCGTTGGATCCGAGCCACGTGCTTCTGGCCATCGGAAGAGTGCATGATGTGGCACACGGTTCCCTTCGTTTATCCATTGACGAAACGATCAGTGACGAGGATGTGGAATACATTATTAACGCAGTCAAGGAAGTGGTTACCTATCTTAGAAGCTTCTCCCCGATTTGGAGAGATCTGGTAGCCGGAAAGAAAGAATTTATTCTGTAAGGAGGATACAGTCATGGCATTATACAGCGAGAAAGTAATGGATCATTTCAGAAACCCCAGAAACGTGGGTGTGATTGAGGATGCTAACGGTGTCGGCGAAGTCGGAAATGCCAAATGCGGCGACATCATGAAAATGTATTTAAAGATTGAGAACGATATTGTGGAGGATGTGAAATTCGAAACCTTCGGTTGCGGAAGTGCCATTGCATCCAGTTCCATGGCAACCGAAATGATTAAAGGAAAACCTTTGTCCGAGGTTCGCGAGTTAACCAACAAGGCCGTTGCGGAAGCACTGGATGGTCTTCCCGATTACAAAATGCACTGCTCCGTATTGGCCGAAGAAGCGATAAAATCGGCACTTGAGGACTATGAAAAAAGAAAATCCGAAAATAATTCATAAAACCTATTGACAGAGTAGGTAAATATGCTTATAATCCAAAACATCAAATTAAGGAGTAAACAGATGAAACAGCAAACAGCCACTTTAAAAGTGAATACGATGTGCATGTGTATGATGTGCTGCTGCGCCAAATCGGATCCTCGGTTCAGAGAGTTCGGTAATGCGGAAGCGGTAGATATGCCTGCGCGCTGTTTGCCTTAATCCGTATTGCATAGAAAGAATGAGTGAGGGTCCGAAAACGGGCCCTCATTTTTATTTATTGCAGCGGAAAGAAAGGAGAGAGGAACATGAGAACAAAAGACATTCATCTTAATACCAGCACACGAATGTGTAGCACCAATCGATGTCACAAATAAGGATCCGACGGGAAGACATCATCTGTCTGAAGGTCGTAATCGCATCTGAGGACACAAAGGTATTAAGACAAAATATACAACCAATACAATCTGAAAAAACTATCACAACGAATTAAAGGAGACTTAAAGAAATGAAGAATAAATTTTGGAAAAAAGTAGCTGCCGTGGGCATCGCGGCAATTTCAGCGGTAGGCCTTTTCGCCGGCTGCGCAAAGAATTCCGGAAGCAATACTTCCGCAGCAAAAGGAGAGCAGATCTACAGAACGCTCGATGAGATTAAGGAAAGCGGAACCGTAAACATCGGAGTTTTCTCCGACAAATCCCCGTTCGGATATGTGGATGAAAACGGTGAGTATCAGGGATATGACGTATACTTCGGAAACCGTATTGGTGCCGATCTCGGTGTCAAGATCAATTACGTATCCACCGAGGCTGCAAGCCGTATCGAGTATTTAAAGACCGGAAAAGTTGATATCATCCTTGCAAACTTTACCGTAACCGAAGAAAGAGCCGAAGAAGTTGATTTTGCTCTTCCTTACATGAACGTGGCACTTGGCGTTGTATCTCACAATGATAACGTAATTACCGATTTAAGCCAGGTAAAAGAAGACGATCAGGTAATCGTAATCTCCGGTACCACCGCAGAGACCTATCTTGAGAAGAACAACCCGGAAATCAAATTACAGAAGTTTGACACCTACGCAGCAGCAAAGAGTGCTTTTGAAAACGGTACCGGCGTTGCATGGGCAAACGACAATACCGAAGTAATCGCATTTGCCAAAGAAAATGAAGGCTATACCGTGGGTATAGATTCCCTAGGAAGCGCAGACACCATCGCTCCTGCGGTAACCAAGGGCAACACCACTTTGTTGAACTGGTTAAACGATGAGATCAAAGCACTCGGTGATGAGAATTTCTTCCATGCAGATTATGAAGCAACTTTGGTAGACACCTATGGTCTTGATTATGAAGACACCCTTGTAGTGGAAGGCGGCGTTGTAGCAGGTGCTGCAGCAGTTGAAGAAAAAGGAACCATTACCGTAGCAGCATCTCCCACTCCTCACGCAGAGATTCTTGCAGAGGCAGGAAAAATCCTTGCAAAAGACGGATGGACCTTAAAGGTTACCGAATTTGAAGACTATGTTCAGCCCAACCTTGTAGTGGAAGACGGAGGCATTGACGCAAACTATTTCCAGCATGTACCTTACCTTGATAACTTCAACGAAGAAAAAGGAACTCACCTTGTATCCATCGCAGGCATTCACTATGAGCCCTTCGGTATCTATCCCGGAACCAAGTCTTCCTTAGACGAGATCGCAAAGGGCGATACCATTGCAGTACCCAACGATACCACCAACGAAGCAAGAGCACTTCTGTTACTGGAAGCTAACGGCATTCTGAAATTAAAAGAAGGCGCAGGCCTTACCGCAACCGTACTTGATATCGAAGAGAATCCTTACGACGTAAAGATCCAGGAACTTGAGGCAGCTCAGGTATCCAGAGTAAAAGACGAAGTTGCATTCGTGGTATTAAACGGAAACTATGCATTGGAAGCAGGTTTCTCCGTAGGAAAGGATTCCATCGCTTATGAGAAATCCGATTCCGATGCCGCAAAGACCTATGTAAATGTTCTTGTTGTGAAAGAAGGCAACGAAAACAATGAAGGCTTACAGGCACTTGCAGAAGTATTAAAATCCGAAGAAATCAAAGAATTCATTAACAAAACTTACGACGGAGCGGTAGTACCCTTCGAAGATTAATTATGAAAAACGGTCTCTCCTTCCGGCCCATCTGCCGGAGGGGGAGATTTGAAAATGATAGGAAAAGAAAATGTCAATTATCGAACTTAAGAATGTCAGCAAAACATTTGATGCCAAAAAGAGCAATATTCATGCACTTTCGAATATTGATCTTTGCGTGGAAGAGGGCGAGATCTTCGGAGTAATCGGATTGTCCGGTGCAGGCAAAAGTACACTGGTCCGCTGTATGAATCTTTTGGAAAAACCGACGGATGGAGAAATTTTAATCGACGGGAAAAACTTGTTAAAACTTTCCAATCGGGAGCTTCGCTTAATGCGCAGGGAAATCGGAATGATTTTTCAGCATTTCAATCTGCTGATGCAAAGAAATGTGCTGGATAATGTCTGTTTTCCCATGGAAATTGCCGGAGTGTCAAAAGCCGAGGCAAGAAAAAGAGCGAAGCAGTATTTGGATATCGTAGGCTTAAGCGATAAAGCCAAAGCTTATCCGGTTCAGTTATCCGGCGGACAGAAACAGCGTGTTGCAATCGCAAGAACACTCGCATCGAATCCCCGGATTATTTTATGTGATGAGGCAACGAGCGCACTGGATCCGCAGACGACCGGAACCATTTTAAATCTGTTGAAGCAGATTAACAAGGAATACCAAATTACCGTGGTGGTAATCACACACGAAATGCGTGTCGTGGAAGAAATCTGTGACCGCGTGGCAGTACTCGACCACGGAGTACTTGCGGAAGTCGGTGATGTGAAAGAGGTATTCAAGGCACCGAAGAGCAATGCCGCCAAAGCACTTTTGCTGGAGCGCAAAATAAAGCAGCTGGAAGGAGATGTCGCAAATGATATTTAAGGATATGATGACCATGCTCGCCGAGGGCACGAGAGATACCCTTTATATGGTTTTGATCTCCACACTGCTTGGATATGTTATCGGCCTTCCGCTCGGTATACTGTTAACCATTTCGGATGTGGACGGAATCTCACCCAACAAAGTATTGTACAAGATTCTCGACATCATCATTAACATTACGAGAAGTATTCCGTTTCTGATCCTTTTGATCCTGATCATGCCTTTTACGAAACTTGTGGTCGGTAAAAGTTATGGAACCACGGCTACCATCGTTCCCTTAACGATCGCAGCCGCACCGCTTATCGCAAGAATGGTGGAAAGCTCGTTAAAGGAAGTGGATAAGGGTGTGATCGAGGCAGCATTCAGTATGGGCGCCGGCGGTTTTACGATCATTTGGAAAGTAATGGTTACGGAAGCGAGGACCTCACTTTTGGTCGGGGTTACGATTGCACTCGGAACTATTCTCGGGTATTCCGCAATGGCAGGTGTCATCGGTGGAGGCGGTCTCGGAGATATCGCCATTCGGTACGGTTACTACCGCTACGAAACCGGAGTGATGATCGTAACGGTTGCGGTACTGGTGGTACTCATGCAGGTTCTGCAGTGGGCAGGAATGCTGATCTCAAAGAAAATTGACAGACGAAGAGGAAAATAAGCAATGAACTGGGAAGTCATCGGCTCGTACCTTCCGCTTTACTGGAAGGCGATGCTACTGACATTACGAATAGGGTGGATCGGAATCGCGTTTGCAATCCTGATCGGCATACTGGTAGCGATCGTGCGGTTTTACAAAGTGCCGGTGGCAAGCCAGATCGCAGGCGTATACATCGAAATCTTCCGTAATACGCCGCTTTTGGTGCAGTTATTCTTTCTGTATTTTGCACTTCCCAGAATCGGAATTCCGATGAAAGCGGATTTCTGCGGAGCCCTGGGACTTGCTCTGCTTGGAGGCTCCTATATGGCGGAGACCTTTAGAAGCGGCCTGGAATCGGTAGCGAAGATCCAGACGGAGAGCGCTTTATCGCTTGGCATGAATAAAAGCCAGATGGTACTGCACATCATCTTTCCGCAGGCTTTTTCAAGGAGCGTTCCGTCATTTGTTGCAAACATCATCTTCCTCTTAAAGGAAACCAGCGTTTTCTCTGCCATCAGCTTAATGGATCTGATGTTTACCGCAAAGGATCTGATCGGTTTATATTATAAAACTTCAGAGTGCCTCGTTTTACTGGTTGTCTTTTATGCTCTGATCCTGATCCCGGTTTCCGTTCTCGGTGACCGTTTGGAAAGGAGGGTGCGCCATGCAGAATTTGGGGATTGACGTACTGTTTAAAGGAACCAATATGATGCGCCTTCTGGGAGGTTTGTGGGTTTCTTTGCGGATCAGTCTGATCGCGGTTTTGTTCAGTATTCTCCTTGGAGTTCCTCTGGGAATTCTGATGAGCAGGAAATCCAGAATCATCAGGGCAATTACGAGACTGTATCTTGAAATTGTGCGCATCATGCCGCAAATGGTTCTTTTGTTTATTGTATTTTTCGGTACCACGAGAGTGTTTGGCTGGAACCTGGATGCGGAAGTGGCATCGGTGATCGTGTTCTCTTTCTGGGGATGCGCAGAAATGTCGGATCTTGTAAGAGGTGCGCTGATCAGTATTCCGAAGCATCAGTACGAAAGCGCCAAAGCACTGGGCATGAACTCACTTACGGTTTTTGTATTTATCATTCTGCCGCAGACCATAAGACGCCTTCTGCCGCTTTCCATCAATCTGGTAACCAGAATGATCAAAACAACTTCACTGGTCATGATGATCGGAGTTGTGGAAGTTTTAAAAGTCGGTCAGCAGATCATCGAGGCAAACCGTACCTCTTCGCCGAATGCGGCATTTGGCGTATACGGAACCGTATTATTGCTGTATTTTATCGGCTGCTGGCCAATCAGTATGCTGTCCAAATACCTGGAGAAAAAGTGGAATAACGTATAAGTGAATTTCCTTTACGGAGTATGAAAATGAGTAAAAGAGAAGAAATCATCAGAGTGGATCATATTACCAAACGATACGACGAAAATGCCGTTTTGGACGACTTTTCCCTTTCCGTGCATGAAGGGGAAGTCGTGGTGATCGTCGGTCCGTCCGGCTGCGGTAAAAGCACTATTCTTCGTATCATGAACGGCCTGGAACCGATTCAGAAAGGCGAGGTAACCTACCGCGGAGAAAAGGTGGACGGGAAACTCGGAAGCATTACGAGGATACGTGAAAAGGTGGGCATGGTGTTCCAAAGCTATGAACTTTTTCCGCATAAAACGATCCTGCAAAACATTATGCTGGCTTCCATTCTGGTACAAAAAAGAGACCGCAGGGAGGTAAAAGAAGAGGCGCTTCAGCTTCTTGCCAGAGTCGGTCTTTCGGAGAAAAAGGATGCGTACCCCAGACAGCTCTCCGGTGGTCAGAAGCAGCGTGTTGCAATCGTAAGGGCACTTGCGATGCACCCGGAGGTACTGCTTTTTGATGAGGTTACCGCGGCACTCGACCCGGAAATGGTAAGGGAAGTTCTGGATGTTTTATTATCCCTTGCAAAGGAAGGCAAGACGATGGTGATCGTAACGCACGAGATGAGTTTTGCCAAAGCCGTTGCGGACAGAGTGATTTTCTTGGACGGCGGACACATGGAAGAAGAAGGCACGGCGTCGGAGTTTTTTGACCATCCGAAGACCGAACGCGCGAAGCAGTTTTTACACACATTCACCTACGACAAAGTAGAGAGAGAATAGGAGGGGACCGATGGCTTTTTTGGAAGAAATCGCGGATTACATCCGCAAAGGGGAAAGCCCGGTATCGTTATCTGTTCAGGATTAGATATAAGAGCCTGTACAGTTCTTTGGCATCATCAACGGAAAGCTGAATGCATTGTCCGACTTCCAAGGGAATGTTTGAGGCTTTCTTTTTTAACTGCGCACCCTCTTTGGTTAATTCCACCACAAGAACACGCTCGTCTTCTTTGGAACGCGTTCTTGTGATGTATCCGTCTTTTTCCAGGACTTTGAGAAGAGGAGTGAGGGTGCCGCTGTCCAGAAAAAGTCTTTTGCCCAAATCTTTGACATTGATTCTTTTTTCTTCCCACAATACCATCATGGTAATGTACTGTGTATAAGTTAAACCAATCTTTGATAGGGGCTCGTGATACAGCTTGATGATTTCCCTGGAGGCTGCATAAAGAGGGAAACAAAGCTGATTATCCAGTTTTAACATATCGTCTGACTGCATGTTTTTATTCTCCGAGTTTACTTAATACCGTTTTGGCAAAATCACGTGCTTCGTCCAAATCTTTATCGTTCGGATGCTTGGCATTCATGAAACCGAATTTGCCGCGGCATTTAAAAGCCTGCGGATAAAAAGCGATGCCGTTTGCTTCTGCCGCTGCCTTGACAAATTTCGCAGTGGAATTGCCGGATGCGGAAGTGGAGAAGGAAACAATCTTCTTAATCTTGGAGGCATTCTCCTGAATGAATTTTTCCACACTGGGATCGTAGGTAAATGCATACAGGGAACTGCCGAGGAAGAGTACATCCACGTCGGCGGATAGACCCTTTGAAATGTCTGTCGTCGGAACGCCAATCACTTCGGCGATGGCGTCTGCAACTTTCTTGGTATTGCCGGAACGGGTATAATAAGCAACTGCGTAATTCATAGGGATTCTCCTTATTCAAACTGATTTCTTATAAAAGCGACTCAACACATTTATCAAGATCGTCCATGGACTGGGTGGGCTCAAAACGGGCTACGATATTGCCTTCACGGTCTACAACAAACTTGGTGAAATTCCATTTGATGTTTCCGTTATTCTTATAATCTTTATCCTGTGATTTGGCCACACCGGCCATCATCAGGGCCTTGGGACCTTTGCCGAAACCTTCGAATTTGGTGTTTTCGGTAATGTATTTCCAAAGAGGAAGAGCATTCTCACCGTTCACATCAACTTTGGCAAACTGAGGGAAAGTGATTCCGAAACGGCCTTTGCAGAAAGTATGGATCTCTTCGTCGGTTCCGGGAGCCTGGTTTGCGAACTGGTTGCAGGGGAAGTCGAGGATTTCGAGACCTTTCTCATTGTACTTCTCATAAATCTTCTGAAGATCTTCGTACTGGGGAGTAAATCCGCAACCGGTAGCGGTGTTGACGATAATCAAAACCTTTCCCTTATATTCTTCCATGGATTTCTCTTCGCCTTTTCTGGTCTGGAATTTGTAATCGTAAATGCTCATATGGGTTACCTCCTTTATGGTTTGAAACAATTTGTAATTCGATTGGATACAATTTAATTATACACAACTAAAAAGGGTTTGCAAGATGATTTCTGTGAAAAATGTGTGAACAAAATAGAAATGTTCCGTAATTGAGTTGTTTTCTGTTTGCGCTTCCGTTCGGAATATACTATTCTTAAAATACAGTCCAGAATCAATACATTAAGAAGATATCCGGATGACTGGAGATCCAAGAATTTCTATTCCGGCCTGATTGAAAGAAGCGGCAAAGCGTCCGACTGCATCGGCTGTGGTCAGTGCGAGAGCGTCTGCCCGCAACATTTACCGATCATCGAACTGTTACAGGAAGCCGCCGAAGTACTTGGTAAATAGAGGTAATTCGGAAGCGGGATGGTAAGGCAGAATAAAGACAGACTCTCCCTCCTCTGTGATGAAACAGAGGAGGGATATTTTTACCCCTTGACGGCTAACTCAAATTAGCCTATAATAAAGCTAATCCAAATTAGCCAAACTTTGAATTATAAATTGATTGATTTATAACCCAAACCAAAGGTAACCACCCCCATATAACAATTATTCAAACGGAAAGGTAAACACCATGGATACGAAGCACAGAATATTAGATGAGGCGCTGACATTATTTTCCGAGAAAGGTTATGCCAATGTGTATGTTGCGGACATTGCCGCACGTGTCGGGATCAAGGCTCCGTCCCTATACAAGCATTATCGAAACAAACAGGCCATCTTCGATGCGATCATCGAAGAGATGAATAAGCGTTTCTTGGAACAGGCCGGTGCACTGCAGATAAACGGTGCGGATGCGAAAGCCGATGCGGACATCTATAAGACCATTTCGGAAGAACAGCTGATCACACTCGGAAACAATCTGTTTCTTTATTTTCTGCACGACGATTACACCAGGCGTTTTCGTAAGATGCTGACGATTGAACAGTTCCATGATAAGAAACTTGCGGATGCCTACATGAAACAGTATGCGGACGATCCGCTTTCCTATCAGGGAATGCTTTTCGGACTGATGGTGGCGGCCGGAGTTTTGCAAACCGATAATGTAGAAATCATGACGTTGCATTTCTACGCACCGATTTACATGCTTTTGACCATCTGTGACAGAGACCCTTCGAGAGAGAAGGACGCTGTCAAAACGCTGGATGCGCATATAAAACAGTTCAATAAACTTTACGGAAGAAGCGAAGAGCAGATCAAGAAGAACAGAAAGAAGAAATAACGGAGGAAAGATAAATGAAGATCACGGTAATCAACGGAACCGAGAAACATGGTGTTACCTACAGAATGAAAGAGATGTTTCTGGAGGAATTTCGAGATGATGCACAAATAACAGAGTACTACCTTCCGAGGGACTGTCCGGGTTTCTGCATCGGATGCACGCAGTGTTTCTTAACGAAACAGCATCTGTGTAAGGATGCCGAGTATGTTCAAAGGATCGAAAAATCCTTACATGAGGCGGATCTTCTCGTATTCACATCGCCCGCTTATGTATTCCATACGACAGGTGCCATGAAGGCCATGCTCGATCACTTCGGCTATCGCTGGATGCCGCACAGACCGGCCAAAGAGATGTTCGGAAAGCGTGCGGTAATCATCACGCAGTGCCTCGGTGCGGGCGGAAAATCCACGGCGAAGGATATCAAAGACAGCCTTTCCTGGTGGGGCGTATCCACGATTAAAACAATCACTTTCAAACTGATGTCGGAGATAAACTGGGACAAAATTCCGGAGAAAAAAAGAGAATCTTTCCGCAAGAAATTAACATCCGTTGCAAGGAAAATGCATGCGATCAATTACAGCAAACCCGGCCGTACAAACTTAATCGTTAAGGCCAAATTCTATGCGGTAAGAATGCTTCAGACAAGCCTGGGCAAAGAGAATCCGGAGTATACCGACTTTAAATACTGGAAAGAAATGGGATGGATCGGTAAAGCAAGACCGTGGAAATTTTAAAATTTTCAAAAAAATGTTGACAGGAAAAAAAGATAGGTGTATTTTATCACTTGTAAAGGCAATGGCGTCTTTGAGAATACTTCTCGAAGGCGCTTTTTTATTTTTAAATCTTTCAAAGATCCGGAACTTTGAAAGAGGACCTTTGCCCGAATTAAATATTAATCCATGACAACGACGTCATTCCGAAGGAAAACTTCGGAGTGGCGTTTTTTGTAGAAATTGAAAGGAGAACGGTTATGGAAACAGTTAAAGAGTATTTCGGATGTAACGTATTTGATGACAGAGAGATGAAAGCAAATTTACCCGCCAAAGTTTATCAGTCACTCAAGAAAACCATAGATGAAGGAGCAACACTTGACGTTAGCGTAGCCAATATCGTTGCGGAAGCGATGAAGGAATGGGCACTGAAGAAAGGGGCAACCCACTACACCCACTGGTTCCAACCGCTTACCGGTATTACCGCTGAGAAGCACGATTCCTTCATTACTCCTTCTCCCGACGGTGGCGTGATCATGGAGTTCTCCGGAAAGGAATTGATCAAGGGTGAGCCCGATGCATCTTCCTTCCCTTCAGGCGGAATCAGAGCTACCTTCGAGGCAAGAGGATACACAACATGGGATCCGACCTCTTATGCATTTATCAAAGGCAAAACACTTTGCATTCCCACCGCATTCTGCGCATACGGCGGACAAGCACTCGATAAAAAAACTCCGCTTCTTCGTTCCATGGAAGCATTGAATAAACAGGCACTTCGAATTCTTCGATTATTCGGAAATGATACGGCAAAGAGGGTGACTTCTTCCGTAGGACCTGAGCAAGAGTACTTCCTGGTTCCCAAAGAAATGTTCGACAAGCGTATGGACCTTCGGATGACCGGAAGAACCTTATTCGGATCCAAGCCTCCCAAGGGACAGGAAATGGACGATCATTACTTCGGTATCATCAAGCCCAGAGTACAAGCCTACATGGAAGAACTGAATCAGGAACTTTGGAAACTCGGGATTCTTGCCAAGACAGAACATAACGAAGTTGCTCCTTCCCAACACGAACTGGCACCGATTTATACAACTACAAACGTAGGTACGGATCATAACCAGTTAACGATGGAAATCATGCAAAAAATTGCTCCGAAGCATGGACTGGTTTGTCTCCTTCATGAGAAACCCTTCGCAGGAGTTAACGGAAGCGGTAAGCACAACAACTGGTCTATTGCAACGGATGAAGGACAAAATCTTTTATCCCCGGGTGCAACTCCTTATGAAAATGCACAATTCCTGTTGTTCCTTTGTGCAGTCATCAAAGCGGTTGATGATTATCAGGATCTTTTAAGACTCTCCGTGGCAACCGCAGGAAACGATCACAGACTCGGCGCCAACGAAGCACCTCCGGCAGTTATCTCCATGTTCCTTGGTGATGAACTCCAGGCAGTACTCGATGCAATCGAAACCGATACTCCTTATGCCGGAATCGAAAAGATGCAAATGAAGCTCGGTGTTTCCACACTTCCGATTTTCAATCGTGATACGACCGACCGAAATCGTACTTCACCGTTTGCGTTTACCGGTAATAAATTTGAATTCCGTATGCTTGGTTCTTCCAACAGCATCGCATGTGCAAACATCATGTTAAACTCCGCAGTTGCAGAATCTTTAAGGATTTATGCAGACCGTCTGGAAGGTGTTGATGATTTCGAGACCAAGCTCCATGAAATGATTAAGAAGACCATTAAAGATCATAAGAGAATTATCTTTAACGGTAACGGATATGATGATAAGTGGATTGAGGAAGCGACCACCGTCAGAGGTCTATCCAACTACAAGACCACGGCAGATGCAATGCCTCACCTTCTGGATGAAAAGAACGTTAAGATGCTCACTTCCCACAAGGTATTTACCCTTGAAGAGATGCAATCAAGAACGGAAATTATGCTTGAGAATTACTGTAAGTCCGTAAATATTGAAGCCAATACCATGGTTCAAATGGCGAAGACACAGGTGATTCCGGCAATCGAGAAATATGCACAGGATATCGCACAAGGTGCACTGACAAAGAAACAATTAAATTCTTCCATCGCATGCGGATACGAAAGCAAACTGGTTTCCAGACTTTCCGAACTGTCTGACATCGCATATGTCAAGACCGGAGAATTGGAAGAAGCAATCGAAAGTCTTTCCAAGGCAGCAGATGTTATTGAAGAATCCGCAATGATCCGCGACAGCGTACTTGCGAAGATGAGCGAGTTAAGAGCAGCATGCGACGAAGCAGAAACTCTTACCGCAAAGAGTTACTGGCCGTTCCCGACCTACTCCGATTTGTTATTCGGTGTATAAGCACCCACTTATGGTTGGCTGCATTCGGCAAGTGACTTTGGGGGATACATTAAACCACAAAGGAGATGAATAGTTATGGATGCAACAGCAATTAAAGCTTTAATAGAAGAAAACGTATCAGGCAGCGTCTTTAGCGTATGGTTCTTAATCGGAGCTGCACTGGTATTTTGGATGCAGGCAGGATTTGCAATGGTGGAGGCAGGCTTCACCAGGGCAAAGAACACCGGAAACATCATAATGAAGAACCTGATGGATTTCTGTATCGGTACAGTGGTATTCATTCTGATCGGTTTCGGACTTTTAATGGGTGAGGACCTGGTAGGATTTATCGGAAAACCCGGATTCGACCTCTTCACCGCATACGAAGGATTTGATTTCTCCAGTTTCGTATTCAACCTGGTATTCTGCGCTACCACCGCTACCATCGTATCCGGTGCCATGGCAGAAAGAACGAAATTCTTATCCTACTGTGTATATTCCGCAGTGATTTCCGCTTTGATCTATCCGATCGAAGCACACTGGATCTGGGGCGGCGGCTGGTTAGCCGGAGTTGGTTTCCATGATTTCGCAGGTTCCTGTGCAATCCACATGGTCGGCGGTATTTCCGCTTTGATCGGCGCCAAGATTTTAGGACCCAGAATCGGTAAGTTCCAGAAAGACGAAAAGGGTAAAATCGTTAAGGTTAACGCTTTCCCCGGACATAACATTACAATCGGTGCACTCGGTGTATTCATCCTTTGGCTTGGTTGGTACGGATTCAACGGTGCGGCAGCAACGAGTGTTCCTCAGCTTGGATCCATCTTCCTTACCACGACCATTGCTCCCGCGGTAGCAACCGTAGTATGTATGATCTTTACCTGGATTAAGTATAAGAAACCCGATGTTTCGATGTGCTTAAACGCATCCCTGGCAGGTTTGGTAGCCATTACCGCAGGATGTGACGTAATGGACGCGGCCGGTGCAACCGTTATCGGTGCGGTAGCAGGATTACTTGTAGTATTCGGTGTTTGGTTCCTTGATTATGTACTTCATATCGACGATCCCGTTGGTGCCGTTGCGGTTCACTGCTTAAACGGTATCTGGGGTACCATTGCAGTAGGTTTATTCGCAACTTCCTCCGCTCCCGATTATGCAATCGCTGATGCGGCAGGAACGCAGATGGTTGGATTATTCTACGGCGGCGGTGCAAAGCTTCTCGGAATCCAGTTACTTGGTTTCGGTGCCGTAGCAGGATGGACCGTAATCACAATGACTATCGTATTCTTCCTCATTAAGGCGATCTTCGGACTTCGCGTATCGAGAGAAGAAGAAATCACCGGTCTGGATGCAACCGAGCATGGTCTTCCGAGCGCATACGCAGGATTTGCAATGCTTCCGGAAGATGTTGCAGAGGGTGAAGGCGAAGATGCTCCGGTAGAGGTATCCGGCGATGTTCCCGCAGCAGAAGCAATTCCGGTTAAGAAGATGCCGACCTTCGCGGACGAGGGACCGAAGTTTACCAAGGTGGAAATTGTCTGCAAGGAAGCCAAATTCGAGAAATTAAAGAACGCCATGATGAAGCTCGGTATTACCGGTATGACCGTATCCCACGTACTTGGATGCGGCGCTCAGAAGGGCAAGCCGGAATACTACAGAGGTGTTCAGATTGAGGCAAACCTTCTGCCGAAGATCCAGGTGGATATCGTAGTCAGCAAGGTTCCCGTAAGAGACGTTATCGAGACCGCAAAGAAGATCCTTTATACCGGACATATCGGCGACGGAAAGATTTTCGTATACGATGTGGAGAATGTGGTTAAGGTTCGTACCGGCGAAGAAGGATTTGATGCTTTGCAGGATGTGGAATAAGAAAAATGAATTACAGAGTGGCACACGCTTCCGGCTCATTTGCCGGAGGCGTTGCCCCGTTTTCAGACAGAACGAATCTGTCTGAATATAGGAAAACGAGGATAAGAAAATGTGCTCTATTATGTGTTACTGCAAAAAAGATGCAGACATGCAAAAGTTTCTGGAAGGATTTAAAGAAACGGTTTCCAGAGGCCCGGACGACAGCAGGGTAATTGAACTGCCGGACGGCATCATGGGTTTTCACAGACTTGCCATTATGGGACTGCACCCGGAAGGAATGCAGCCTTTTGAATACGAAGGAGACTATGTGGTATGCAACGGTGAAATCTATGGTTTTGATACCATTAAAAAGCACCTGATCGCGGACGGATATCATTTTAAAAGTGATTCGGACTGTGAGATTTTATTGCCAATGTATAAAGACTACGGTGTTTCGATGTTTGAGATGCTGGATGCGGAATATGCCTGCGTCATCTACGACGGAGAAACGCATGAGTTCATTGCCGCACGTGATCCGATCGGAATCAGACCTTTATACTACGGATATGATGAGCAGGGTGCCATTTGTTTTGCATCGGAACCGGAGAACCTGGTTAAGATCTGCGATAAGATCATGCCCTTCCCTCCCGGACATTATTACAAGGACGGGGAGTTTATCTGCTATACCGAGATCACAAGAGTGGAACAGGTGTCGTCGGATGATGTGGAAACTGCCTGTGCAAAGATTAAGGATCTTTTGGTAAAAGGTGTTGAGAAAAGACTTGTAGCGGATGCCAAAGTCGGATTCTTACTTTCGGGCGGTTTGGATTCGTCCTTAGTCTGTGCAATCGCAGCCAAGAAAAGCGATACACCGATCAAAACATTTGCCATCGGTATGACCGAAGATGCCATTGATTTAAAGTATGCGAAGCAGGTAGCCGATTATATCGGAAGTGACCATACGGAGATTTACATGACGCCGGAGGAGGTCATTTCTTCGTTAAGAGATGTGATCAAACTGCTCGGAACTTTTGATATCACAACCATCCGTGCAAGTATGGGTATGTACCTTCTTTGCAAGGGCATTCATGAGCAGACCGATATCCGCGTGCTTTTGACCGGCGAGATTTCGGATGAATTATTCGGGTACAAATATACGGATTTTGCACCGAGTCCGGAGGAGTTCCAGAAGGAATCCGTGAAACGAGTGCATGAACTTCATATGTATGATGTGCTCAGGGCGGATCGCTGCATCTCCGTAAATTCCCTGGAAGCACGCGTTCCGTTCGGTGATCTTGCATTCGTGGAATATGTTATGAGCATCGACCCGAAACTGAAAATGAATACTTACGGAAAAGGAAAATACTTACTTCGACATGCTTTCGAAGACGGAGAATATCTGCCGGAAGGAATCCTTTGGAGAGAAAAGGCTGCCTTCTCCGACGCGGTCGGCCATTCCATGGTGGATTACCTAAAAGAATATGCCGAAAAACAGTACGGTGATGACTGGAAAGAAATTGCTTCGAAGTATACGCATGCAACTCCGTTTACGAAGGAATCGCTTCTCTACCGTGAGATTTTTGAAGAATATTATCCCGGACAGGGAGAGATGATCAAGGACTTCTGGATGCCGAATAAGGAATGGGAAGGATGCAATGTAAACGATCCTTCCGCCAGAGTTCTTTCAAACTACGGAGACAGCGGCAAATAAAGGCGGTGAACCGGGGAATACCCCGGTTCTTTTTTTTGCTTGCAATTTCAGAAAGAAGGGGGTATTATCTAACAAAAGTTAGTTATAACTAACTGACAAAAGGAGGATAAATCATGTGGATGATTATTACCATTCCTTTTCTGGGAACGACTTTAGGCGCAGCATGCGTATTCTTTTTTAAAAATAAAATCGGCGACAAAACGCAGCATGCTTTAATCGGTTTTGCTTCGGGTGTAATGGTTGCGGCATCGTTTTTCAGTCTGATTGTGCCCGCGATCGAAATGAGTTCGGGCATGGGCAAATTAAGTTTCATTCCCGCCTGCGTCGGCTTCGGTGTCGGCATGTTATTCCTGCTCTTACTTGATATCCTGACACCGCATATGCATATCAACAAAAGTGAAGAGGGTCCGAAGACCGGTTTGAAAAGAACAACGAAATTAATTCTTGCGGTAACGCTTCACAATCTTCCGGAAGGGATGGCCGTCGGTATTGTCTGCGCAGGCTGGTTAACCGGAAATGAAAAGATTACCTTCACGGGAGCACTGGCGCTTGCGATCGGTATCGCCATCCAGAACTTTCCGGAGGGCGCCATAGTATCGATGCCGCTCTTGGGAGAAGGCGTTCCGAAGGGCAAAACCTTCCTCTACGGAATGCTCTCGGGTGTTGTGGAACCCATCGGCGCCTTGGCCGTCATCGCCGCCTCCGGACTTTTGATTCCGATGATGCCCTATCTATTAAGCTTTGCGGCGGGAGCCATGATTTATGTTGTGGTGGAGGAACTGATCCCGGAAATGTCGGAAGGAAAGCATTCGAACATGGGAACCATTTGTTTTGCGTTCGGCTTTATTCTGATGATGGCACTGGATATCGGACTGGGTTGACGAAACATAAGAAAACAGATGACAGGGTGTTGCATACTTTGGTATTATGTAGACAGGATTAAGAAAAGAGGGCCAAAGCATGAAATACGGAGAATCCACATTTGATATCTTATATCTTTTATTTGCGATCACAAGCGGAATCATTATTCTTGTAAGAAGAAAGGATTCCGTCGGCAAACTGATGGGATTATCCGCACTGATCTTAGGCTGCGGCGATGCATTTCACTTAGTACCCAGAGTGTTGAATTATTTTGTGGATAAGGATTTCACGGCGTGGCTTGGATTCGGCAAACTTGTGACATCCATCACCATGACGATTTTCTATGTGCTTGCTTTTTTCTTACATACAAAGCTCTTTAACTGGGAGAATAAGAACGAAAAGAATGCCGTTATGATCAGTATCTTTACCTTAACGGCGTGCAGAATCGGTATCTGTATGCTTCCGGGAAACGGCTGGCTTACGAATGACGGAAGCATGTTCTGGGGAATCCTTCGCAATGTTCCGTTTATAGCCATCGGAGTTTTGATTGTCATTCTTTATTTCCAAAAAAGAAAAGAGAATAAGAATTTCAGGCGTATGTGGCTTTACGTCACGCTTTCGTTCTTATTCTACATTCCGGTTGCGACGGTTGTGTCGCTGCTTCCGATGCTTGGCATGCTGATGCTTCCGAAGACGGTATGCTATATTCTGATTCTGGTGATCTTCCTAAAGGAAAGTAAAAACTAATAGATGTTTCGTTCCAGGCGTGCGCGGCGTTTTCTGTTCTTTACTGTGTACATTTTCTCATCGGCAACCTTCAATGCCTTTAAGAAATCGTAGTCCGGTGTCAAAATGGAAGTGTATGCGCCGCTACTCGTGCTGACAGGATAGGGCAGATTTGCTTCCTCGTTATACTTCTTCAAAATCTCATCAATGTTCTGCATAATTTCATTTGCATCACAATCCCCGATGATTACGGTGAAAAGTTCATCGCCGCCGAAACGCGCGGAGAGGGCATTTTCGGGCGCGGAAGCTTTCAGGGCATTCGCAACTGCGGAGATGGAACGGTCTCCGTCCGCATGGCCGAAATTGTCATTGATGTATTTTAAACCGTCCAGATCAGACATAATGACGGTGACGGGTTTAAAAAGGTTTTCTTCCCGCTTTTTGCTGGCTTCGTAAACATTCATAAAGCCGAGACGGTTATATAAACCGGTCAGGGCATCATGCTTATACATGTCGTCAACCTTTTTTAACAGATGTCGTTGATATTGCAGATTTACAAAACCGCCGATGCCCATACTGATGGCACTGGTTATGATGGCTGCACGGGAATAGTCCGTGATGATAAACTGGCGATAGTAAAAGCAGACAAAACCGAAGGGGCGGTTCATATAGTCAAGCGCATTGAAGATCAAAGGACAGGGTGAATCCATCAGTTCGATAATCCGATCGCGGAAATTGCCGGATAAAACATCTTCCCTGGTATTTACGGTATCATCATAGAAAACTTCCTTGGGAAGCGGTGTTTTGGTTGCTCTGTGTTCTTCCGCATAATCAGCATCGCTGATGATATGAAAGTCCACCGGCTGCGGGGGAAGATCGTTTTCCATGAAGAAATTGCGGTTTTCATTAAAGATGTTTCTGTCAACCACGGTCAGCGTATGCTTGGTCTTATGCTCATGAATGGAGGCAGCCATATCCCAGACCGTTTTGCTGGTCTCCATATTGGAGGAGATATTATAAAGAATTCTGGTATCGTCCTGAAGACGATAGAAATTATTGTTAAAGTTTGCCATCTGGTTCGTTGCATTCCAGATATGTGACGGACAGCCGCAGGATTCGTTCGGGATCAGTTCCGGAACGATAAAGGTATCGGATACCGTTTCTTTGTTTACCAGTTTGATCACCTTGTCCGCGGTAGATGCGGCCAGAAGGGAAGTGTCAGCCGTACAGGAAGCAATCTTCGGAGAGGAGAAGAAAATCTCATCATATCCGTCAAAGCCGGAAACCAGAACCTGTTCGGGAACTTTGATCTCTGCACGTTTTAACATATCGCTTACGTTAATGGCCATAATGTCGTTTGCACAGATGATGGCATCGGGAATTTCATCGCGCTTTAATAATTCGGTCATGGCTTCTCTGGTCGGATCGGCCCAGAAATGACCGTAGCTTAGCATGCTTTCATCGAACGCGATATTGTTCTCCCGAAGCACTTTTTTGAAAATGGAAATGCGGCGTTCGGAAAAAACATTGCCCGGAATGCCGGCCATCATATGAGGATGTTTTACATGGTGATGCTCTATGATATGTCTTGTAATGGCTTCAAAACCGGCATCATAGTCGAAGTTTACTTTGACCGTACCTTCATAATCGCCGTCCAGAACGACTACCGGAATATCCTTTTGTTTTGCTTTGGAAATAATGCGATTGGAAACCTTGTGGCTTTTGATCTTCTCGTCCATGATGACGATACAGTCAAGCTCGTCGTACGGCATAATGTCAAAGACATAGGTTTCCGCAGGATTGATATCTTCTTCCCAGTAGATATCCGAATTGATGGTAAAAATAAAAAGCACACAATTATTCTTACGCAGATCTTCATTGATGAGTTTGATAAAATTATAAATCTGCGGATCGTAAATTCTGGATGTGCAAAGTGCAATCAGATGTTTACCGTTAACCATTGTGCGCCCCCCAATAATCCCTGTAGGGATTGATTGAATAATGCTATTATAGCACCGTATTTTAAGAATTGACAATCGAATTAAAGCGGAATATAATTGTTTTTGTGAAAGACAATGGCGTCTTTAGTGGGTAAAGTGCCCGCTAAAGGCGCTTTTTTCATTTTCAGGGGTAAAGGAGGAAGGACATGACCAAGTACATTTTTGTTACCGGCGGTGTTGTTTCGGGACTGGGAAAAGGAATCACGGCAGCTTCACTGGGACGTCTTTTAAAGGCCAGAGGACTGAAGGTTGCCGCACAGAAACTGGACCCTTATATCAATGTGGATCCCGGTACAATGAGCCCTTTTCAGCATGGAGAAGTCTATGTTACCGAAGACGGTGCGGAAACGGATCTGGACCTTGGCCATTATGAGCGTTTCATTGATGAGGACTTAAACAAATATTCCAACTTAACCACCGGAAAAGTGTATTGGAATGTTTTAAACAAGGAGCGCCGAGGAGAGTATCTTGGCTCTACCGTGCAGGTGATCCCGCATATTACGAACGAGATCAAGGAATTTGTTTACCGCGTGGGTAAGAAGACCGAAGCGGATGTGGTGATCACGGAGATCGGCGGTACGATCGGTGATATCGAGTCACAGCCGTTCATCGAGGCGGTAAGACAGATCTCTTTGGAGGTTGGACGCGAGAACAGTTTGTTCATCCATGTAACTCTGGTGCCTTTCCTGCACGGATCGGACGAACATAAATCCAAACCCACCCAGCACTCCGTCAAGGAACTGCAGGGAATGGGAATCAACCCGAATATCATCGTGCTTCGTTGCGATGAACCGCTCGAGGAATCGATCTTTAAAAAGATCTCGCTTTTCTGCAACGTCAAAGAGGACTGCGTGATCGAAAACATCACACTTCCCGTGCTGTATGAAGCACCTCTGATGCTGGAGAAATCCAATTTTTCCTCCGTGGTTTTAAGGGAACTTGGAATCAAGGCCGCCAATCCCGACTTAAAGGAATGGACGGAAATGGTGGAGAAGATCAAGACCAGAACAAGAAATGTCCGTATCGGTCTGGTCGGGAAATACGTGGAGTTGCATGACGCATATCTTTCGGTTGCGGAGGCACTTCGCCATGCGGGTTATGCGCAGGATGCGAATGTGGATATCGAATGGATCGATTCCGAATTGATCAAAGAATCCAATGTGGAAGAAAAATTAAAAGGCCTGCACGGTATCATTGTTCCCGGAGGCTTCGGAAGCCGCGGAATCGAAGGCATGATCCTTTCCGCCAAATATGCAAGGGAACATCATCTGGCATACTTCGGAATCTGCCTCGGCATGCAGATCGCGGTAATTGAATATGCGAGAAATGTGGCCAATATCGCGGATGCCAATTCCGGTGAATTCGATGAAGTATGCAAAAACAAAGTAATCGATTTCATGCCCGGACAGAGTGATGACATCGATAAGGGCGGAACACTGCGACTCGGTGCATACCCTTGCGTGATCAAGCCGGGAACCGTAATGGAAAGATGCTACGGTGTGAGCGAGATCAGTGAACGTCACCGTCACCGCTATGAATTCAACAATGACTACAGGGAAACACTTCAGGCAGCAGGTCTTACCTTAAGCGGACAGTCGCCCGACGGACAGTTGATCGAAACGGTTGAACTATCGGACAGAGATTTCTATGTCGGAGTGCAGTATCATCCGGAATTCAAGTCAAGACCCAACCGCCCGCATCCTTTATTTAAGGGATTTATCGGAGCGGCATTAAATAATACGCAACAGTAACAACAGAGGTTGAAGCAGATGAGTATCCACGAGGAATGCGGAGTTTTCGGAATCATATCAAACAGTACTACGGATGTGGGGCAAATAGCCTACTATGGATTGTATGCGCTTCAACACAGGGGTCAGGAAGGCTGCGGGATCGTAGTAAACCATGACGGACTTTTCACATCCCATAAAGATCTGGGACTGGTCAGTGAAGTGTTCGGCGCGGAAGAACTGTCCAAACTACCGGCCGGAGAGATGGCGGTCGGTCATGTCAGATACGGTACCACGGGCGGAAACTCAAGAAGCAACTGCCAACCGATCGAAGTCAATCACCAGAAAGGCAGGATGGCACTTGCGCACAACGGAAATCTTTCGAATGCGGCAGACCTTCGGGATGAGCTTGAACTCTCCGGTGCCATTTTTCATACGACATCCGATACCGAAACAATTGCATATATCATCACCAAAGAGCGGATACGCTGCGGTTCCATCGAGGATGCTTTGACGAATGCCATGGAGACGCTTCAGGGGGCGTATTCGCTTGTTTTATTGTCTCCCCAGAAACTGATCTGCGCCAGGGATCCCCACGGATTCCGGCCTTTATGTTTCGGACAAACGAAGGACGGATCTTATGTCGTTGCTTCCGAAAGCTGTGCAATTCATGCAGTCGGCGGCGAATTCATCCGTGACGTGGAGCCCGGTGAAATCCTGGTATTTACGAAAGATGACGAAAACGGCGAGGTGAAAATGCAGTCCATTCAGCGCCACTGCTACAGACAGGAACGTAAGATCTGCATTTTCGAATACATCTATTTCGCAAGACCGGATTCGGTGATTGACGGTATTTCGGTTCATTCGGCGAGAGTAAGTGCCGGAAGGGAACTTGCGAAAGTCCATCCGGTGGATGCCGATATGGTCATCGGTGTACCGGACTCCGGACTGGACGCGGCAATCGGTTACAGTCTGGAATCACATATCCCTTACGGTATGGGACTGATCAAGAATAAATACATCGGCCGGACCTTCATCGCTCCGGATCACAGAATGGATCAGGTGAAGATCAAACTTGCGGCCATCGAAGATGTGGTAAGGGATAAAAGAATTATATTGATCGATGATTCCATTGTCCGGGGAACAACCAGCAAACGACTTGTCAATCTGCTCAGGGAAGCCGGTGCCAAAGAAATCCATATGCGGATCTCGGCTCCTCCTTTTCTGCATCCCTGTTATTACGGAACGGACATTGATTCCGAGGAGCATTTGATCGCAAATAAACACAGCGTTCCCCAAATTGCGGATATCATCGGAGTGGACACTTTGGGATACCTTCCGGTAGAGAAATTGGGATGCTTAATGCAGGAGCGATATGCGGATTATTTCAGCGGATACTGTTCCGCATGCTTTGACGGTAAATATCCGACGGCCATTCCCAAAGAGAATGCCAAGAACCGTTTTGAACGACCTTTATCCGAAGTAAAATCGATGAAAACAAAAGAATCCTAAGAGGCAGTAAGAATGAACTACAATCGTAAACTGATTCTGGAAAACAAAGAAGAATATTACGGATTCGGGTTTGGTGATCCCAAACAGGCGGTTTTTGAAATCGTATTCAATACCTCCATGGTAGGGTATCAGGAAATCCTTTCGGATCCGTCTTACACCGATCAGGCGGTTGTCATGACTTATCCGCTGATCGGAAATTACGGTATGGCGGAGGAAGATTATGAGAGTGAGAAACCGACCATCGGTGCGCTGATTGTGCGTGAATACAATCCGGAGCCATCCAATTTCAGAAGCAAAAGAAGCCTGGAAGATGTCATGAATGAGTATGGAATCGCAGGCGTTTCCGGGATCGATACCAGAAAGTTAAATCGTACCATACGGGATCATGGTTCGATGAAAGTATTGATCACCGATGCATCCACATCGTTGGAAGAAGGGTTGAAGATCCTCTCCGAAACGACTCTGCCAAACGATGCGGTCAGACGTGTCAGTCGAAAGACCATGGCATATTATCCGGCAACTTCCGCACCCGATGGCAAACTTTATCATGTGGTTGCCATTGACTGCGGCATGAAATTAAATATCGTCCGCTCGATGAATGCAAGAGGCATCAACGTAACCGTTGTTCCCTGGAATACAAGCCCGGATATGATCAAGCCGCTGCATCCGGACGGTGTTTTCCTTTCGAACGGACCCGGAGATCCGACGGATGTTCCCGAAGTGATCGAAACGGTCAAGAGCCTGATCGGCAAAGTCCCAATCTTCGGTATCTGCTTAGGACACCAGATTTTAAGCCTTGCATACGGTGCCAAAACGTATAAGTTAAAATTCGGTCACCGCGGCGGAAACCATCCGGTGAAAAACAGAAAAACAAACCGTATCGAGATTACATCACAGAACCACTCTTACGCGGTCGATGATCAAAGCATTGCAAATACTCCTCTTACGGTAACACATATCAATCTTTTGGATCAGACCGTCGAGGGTGTGGAGTGCGAAAAGGATTTTTCCTTCAGTGTACAGTACCATCCGGAAAGTGCTCCGGGACCGCAGGACAGTGCGTATTTGTTTGATGCGTTTCTTCGAAACATGGAAAGTTATAAGAACAGATAAAGAAAGGCAATGTTATGCCAAAGAGAACGGATTTACACAAAATACTGGTAATAGGCTCCGGCCCGATCGTCATCGGACAGGCTGCGGAATTTGATTATGCGGGAACACAGGCGTGTCTGGCATTAAAAGAAGAGGGATACGAAGTGGTGCTCTGCAATTCGAACCCCGCAACCATCATGACGGATACGACCATCGCCGACAAAGTCTATATGGAGCCGCTGACGTTGGAATATATCGCCAAGATCATCCGCTACGAACGCCCCGATGCAATCCTTCCCGGAATCGGCGGACAGACCGGATTAAACCTTGCCATGCAGCTTCAGAAAAAAGGCATTTTGGAAGAGACGCAGACGGAACTTCTCGGTACGAAGAGCGAGAGTATTGAAAGAGCCGAAGACAGGGAACTGTTTAAGGAATTATGCGAAAGCCTCGGCGAGCCTGTTTTACCGTCCGAGATTGCAAGTTCGATGGAAGAGGGCCGCAAAGCCATGGAAGACATCGGCCTTCCGGTTGTGCTTCGTCCCGCCTTTACGTTAGGCGGAACCGGCGGCGGATTTGCGGAAACCGTGGAAGAGTTTGATGAGGTGATGAAAAATGCCCTTTCGCTTTCTCCAGTGCATCAGGTTCTGATCGAAAAGAGCATCAAAGGCTTTAAGGAGATCGAATATGAGGTAATGCGTGATGCAAACGATACCGCGATCACCATCTGTAACATGGAAAACCTTGATCCCGTCGGAATCCATACCGGCGATTCGATCGTTGTCTGTCCATCCCAGACACTGACCAACAAAGAGTATCATATGCTGCGTGACAGCGCGTTAAAGATTATCCGCGCACTTCAGATCGAAGGCGGATGCAATGTGCAGTTTGCACTTGATCCGAACTCGTTTCAGTATTACTTAATCGAAGTAAATCCCAGGGTATCGCGTTCCTCCGCGCTGGCTTCCAAAGCAAGCGGTTACCCGATTGCGAGAGTCTCCGCAAAGATCGGTGTCGGAATGACTTTGGATGAAATACCGATCGCCAATACGCCCGCATCGTTTGAACCTGCGCTTGACTATGTGGTTACGAAAATGCCACGTTTCCCCTTCGACAAATTTGCGGATGCAAACAACTCCCTGTCGACGCAGATGAAGGCAACCGGCGAGGTGATGAGTATCGGAAGAACCTGCGAAGAAAGCCTTTTAAAGGGTATCAGAAGCCTCGAAATCGGACTGTATCATCTGTATCATAAGAAGTTCGATGAAAAGGATACGGATGAACTTTTAAAATACATTCACATCGGTACGGACGATCGGATCTACGCCATCGGGGAACTGTTGCGCAGGGGCGTTTCGGTGGATACGATTTTCGAACGAACACAGATCGACCGATTCTTCCTTCGCAAATTCGACAGGATCATCGAGATGGAAAAGGAACTTTCCGGGGAAGGCGCAAAGAAGGACCAAGACATCCTCTACCGTGCAAAGCGGATGGGATTTGCGGATAAGGAAATCGCAAAGCTCTGGGGCATGTCGGAAGAAGAAGTATATACACTTCGTAAGGAACTGGGAATCGTTCCCGTTTATAAGATGATCGATACCTGCGCGTCCGAGTTTGAAAGTTACATCCCGTATTTTTACTCGACGTACGAAGAAGAAAACGAATCCGTTGTACTGGATCAAAAGAAAGTTATCGTGCTTGGCTCCGGACCGATCAGAATCGGACAGGGTGTGGAATTTGATTATTCCACCGTGCATGCGGTAAAGACCATTAAGGCTGCCGGATACGAAGCTATCATCATCAATAACAACCCCGAGACGGTTTCCACGGATTACACCTGCTCGGATAAATTGTATTTCGAACCGCTCTGTGTGGAAGATGTAATGCATGTCATCGATCTGGAAAAACCGCTGGGCGTCATTGCAACGCTGGGAGGCCAGACGGCCATCAATCTGGCCGAGCCGCTTCGTGACAGAGGCGTTACCATCATCGGTACGGACTGCGATGCCATTGAAAAGGCCGAGAACAGAGATGCTTTCGAACATCTGCTGTTAAGCTTACAGATTCCCCAGCCCAAGGGCCGTGCGGTAACGAGCGTGGAGGAAGGCGTAAAGGCCGCGGAAGAAATCGGTTATCCGGTTTTGGTTCGTCCGAGCTTTGTACTGGGAGGACGTGCCATGCAGATTGTGGCCAAGCAGGAAGCACTGTTGGAATACTTAAAAACGGCTGTGGAAATTGATGTGGACAAGCCTGTTCTGGTGGATAAATACATCCGCGGTAAGGAAGTGGAAGTGGATGCGGTCTGCGACGGAAAGGATGTTTTCGTACCGGGCATTATGGAACTTGTGGAACGAACGGGTGTCCATTCGGGCGATTCCATCAGTGTCTATCCCAGTTTCAGCTTATCGAATAAGGTCAAGGAAACCATCCTCGAATATACGAAGAAACTGGGACTCGGAATCGGAATCATCGGACTTTTCAATATCCAGTTCATAGTCGATAAAGATGAAAATGTTTTCATCATTGAGGTAAACCCCAGGTCTTCAAGAACCGTTCCGTTCTTATCGAAAGCCACCGGTTGGAGCCTTGCGGACATGGCTACACTTTGTAACCTGGGAATCAGCCTGAAAGAACAGGGCATCATCGAGAGGTGTATCGAGGGAAGCATTTATGCGGATGAAGACTCCCTGACTAAACACGGACTGCTTGCGTACTATCCGAAGGAAAAGGACCGCTACTACGTCAAAGTACCTGCGTTCTCCTTCTCGAAACTGCGCGGCATGGATGCGTATCTTTCTCCGGAAATGAAGTCCACGGGTGAGGCCATCGGATATGACAAGAAACTGCATCGTGCGGTTTATAAGGCAATGATCGCATCGGGTCTGAAATTAAAGAACTACGGTACCCTTGCGGTAAGCGTTGCGGATGAGGACAAGGAAGAGACGCTTCCGCTGGTGGAACGCTTCTACAAGATGGGCTTCAATATTGAAGCGACAACGGTGACCGGAGAATACTTAAGAGAGCACGGGATCAAGACAAGGATCCGTCATAAACCGAGCGAACACAGCGAGGAATTCCTTGACGATCTGAAGGCTGGATATGTAAGCTATGTCATCAATACCAGAGCGATTCTTTCCGGAAAGCATTACGGCGACGGCGTAGCCATCAGAACCGTGGCTGCACAGAATAACGTCACCATGTTAACGTCCCTTGATACGGTGAGAATGCTTTTGGATGTGCTCGAAGAAGTAACGATGGGAATATCCACCATCGATGCGGAGTAGAAAGAAGGTTTTGAAATGAGATTTACGAAAATGCAGGGCCTCGGAAATGATTATCTGTATTTCTACGAAGAGGTTCCGGAGAATGTGGAAGAACTTGCAATCAGACTTTCCGACCGCCATTTCGGAGTCGGAAGCGACGGATTGATCTACATCTGTCATTCGGATGTGGCGGATTTTAAGATGCGGATCTTCAACGCGGACGGAAGCGAAGCGAAGATGTGCGGAAACGGAATCCGCTGTGTCGGCAAATATGTGTATGACAAGGGCTATACGGATAAAACGACCCTTAAAGTAGAGTCGATGTCCGGCATCAAAACACTGGAACTTACGGTCGAGGACGGAAGCGTGAAAGAGGTTACCGTCGACATGGAATGTGCAACTGTCGAGAAGGAGAAAACCGTGACCGTAAATTTAGGTGACGGAGCCGAAAGCGTTCGCCTTCTTCCGGTCAGCATGGGCAACCCTCACGCGGTGATTTTTACCGAGAATGCGGAAACTGCGCCCTTAACGACACTCGGGGCTGCAATCGAAAAGCACGAAGCGTTCCCCGGCGGAGTCAATGTGGAATTCGTTCAGGTAATCAGTGAGACAGAACTTCGCATGCGTGTCTGGGAAAGAGGCAGCGGTATTACGATGGCCTGCGGAACCGGCACCTGTGCAAGCGTAATGGCGGCCATCTGCAAGGGGTATTGCAAATACAATACGCCGGTATGCGTACATTTGGACGGCGGTGATTTAACCATCGAGATTAAAGAAGACAACCGCGTATTCATGACCGGTCCGGCAGCTTTTGTCTGCGAAGCCGATACGGATATCGCAAAGAGATAAAGGAGAAGAAATATGATCCGTTTAAACGAAAATTACCAAAACCTGAAAGATTCATATCTGTTCTACAATATCGCGCAGAAGACGAAGGAATATTTAGAGGAAAACCCCGGAAAGAAACTTTATCGTATGGGCATCGGTGATGTTTCTCTTCCGCTTGCTTCCGCCGTCTGTACTGCGCTTCATACGGCGGTCGACGACCAGAGTAAAAAAGAATCCTTCCACGGCTACATGCCCGAATGCGGTGCTCCCTCGCTTCGTCAGACCATCGCGGATTATTATAAAAAACGCAATGTGAAATTATCGCCCGAAGAGGTTTTTGTTTCCTCCGGCGCAAGCGACGAACTCGGTGACATCCTGGATCTTTTCTCCAAGGAGAGCACAGCGCTGATTATGGAGCCTGCCTATCCGGCGTATGTGGATGCCAACATCATGGCGGGAAGAAAGATTATCCACTTACCCTCCGGCGAAGCTAACGGCTTTCTGCCGGGACCTTCGGCGGAGCTTGACGCGGATCTGATCTATATCTGTTCGCCGAACAATCCGACCGGCGCGGTATTTACCAAAGAACAGCTGAAAGAATGGGTGGATTTCGCCAATGAGCGCGGTGCCATCATTATCTTTGATGCGGCCTATGAAGCGTTCATCGAAGAGAATCTTCCGCACAGTATTTTCGAAATCGAAGGGGCAAGAAGCTGTGCCATTGAAATCTGCTCCTTATCGAAGACAGCAGGTTTTACGGGCACGAGAGTGGGATATACGGTCATTCCGAAAGATTTGGAGCGCGGCGGACAAAACGTCAATGCGATGTGGGTAAGAAATCGTACCACGAAGACCAACGGTGTATCCTACATCCTTCAAAGGGGCGGAGCAGCGGTCTTTACCCCGGAAGGTCAGGAACAGATTCACCGCAATATTGCGATTTACAAGAATAACGCCAAGGTGCTGATGAAAGTTCTTGACGAGCTTGGCATTACCTATTTCGGCGGAAAGAATGCACCTTACATCTGGATGAAGTGTCCGAACGGCATGGGCAGCTGGGAGTTTTTCGATCTTTTGCTGCGCGAAATCCAGGTGGTCGGCACACCCGGTGAAGGGTTTGGCGCTTGCGGAGAAGGGTATTTCCGTTTCTCAACTTTCGGTGATCCCGAGGATACCAAAGAAGCGGCAAGAAGAATCAAGGAACTGCTGAGTAAGTAAATAAAAAAGGGAAAGCATTTACGCTTTTCCTTTTTTGGCTTCCAAATCTCTGATGCGTCTGGCTTCGGCTAAGACTTTATCGGTCCATTCGTCGTCGGGCTCGCAGACTTTAAAGGTTTTAAACCCTAAGGATTTGCCATACTGGTGGATGACATCCTCGTCATCGATGTGTAAGGAAATCCGGTAGAAATTCGGTAATTTCTGCGGCAGAGGTTCGGGATTGTTTCTTTGTACTTCCCTTAAGTGGCGCTGGGAATTAACAATCTGATCGAACTTTACTCCGTAGTTACGGAACAGGTTACGGATGTATAGCTCCGAGCGGAAGGATGAGGTATAAACCCATACTTCGAAACCCTCTTCCTGTAACTTGTGGATCAGATCGACCGTTCCTTTGCGGAGACGTTCGATGAATATACGGTTTAACGGGAAGGGTAGCGGAGGTTCTGTTTTGAATTTTTTTGGATCGACGAAAAGGACTTCGTCGAGGTCAAAAGATATTCGCATGCTTGCTCCTTAGTAGTCGGGATAGTTTTCCGGATATGGTTCGATATCAAAGGCGAAACGTACTTCCTTTTCAATCTTCTCCTCCGGGAAATCAGCCGGGAAACCCGCAATGTTGTCCTGGATTCCGACTTTGGCATATTCCGGATTGTCCGTAGCCGTGATGATGATAATCTGTCCTTCTTTAAAATCGGCAGATTCCGCGCGGTAGTATACACCACCACGCACATAAGAGCGGCGAAGCCCGAGCAGTTCGGCTTTGGAAGCGTCATCCGCAGGCTCGGCTCCGTATTTTCGGAACATTTCTTCCACATAATTCAATGCTTGTTCAACTGTATTCATAATTCCCCCGTAAATGCGGTGTACAAGTGCTGATTTAACTATATTCCTCAACGCCGCCGGTGTAAAGTACAAATCGGTAGGTGTTCATTGACGCAAAAGCCGTAGATATAGTAAAATTTATGTGCATTGATTCATCCTATGGAGGTTAAATGATATGGCTTCTGCAAAAAGTGCAATGCACCAGAAAATTCAGGACGATCTGGCACAGATGGAAGGCCGGAGAGTTGTCGTGAAGGCGGGTTTTTTTGAAAAGATGTTTAAAAAGAAGGTGAGGCCGGAAGAACTGCATGTCAATCCGGATGATGAATTCACCCATGCGGACATCGGACCCAATGATGCGATTATGGAAAACTACTGCCAGTTGGCCAGAAGGGACCAGTCCCTCGGACTGCCCGTGTTTAGCGAACCGATTCATGTGAACAAGCTTCGTGACGGAGGCTATTTGATCCTGAACGGTCATCACAGGTGGGCAGGTGCGGTAAAGGCGCGTATTCCGAAGATACGAATCGTTATCGCGGATCCCGGCAAATAAAAGATGTGATACCGTAACGAAACCGTTTAAATTCAGGGGGATAATATGGCAGAAGGTTTTTTTGAACAATTAAAGAAGAAAAACAAAGCAAAAGGAAGATTAAGAAAGAGCAAGGCCTGCACGAGTGTTTTGATTGAAAACGGCAAAAAAGTGGTCCGTGAAGTGGACTATAACTCCAGACAGGCGGTTATTCTGCAATTCAGGCTTTTGAATGAGCTTTTAAAAGAGAATCAGAATACCGAATACGGAAAGAAATATGATTTCGCAAATATCCACAGCATTGAGGAGTACAAGCAGAAGGTACCTTTTGCGGAATATGATGATTTGCAGCCGTATATTTATGAAATGATGGCGGGCGAAAAGAATGTGTTAAGTTCCGAACCGCCCATGTATTATGCAACGACCACCGGCAGTATCGGTGTCCCGAAGCATATCCCGGTTTCCGAAAGGGAACTGAAGAAATATAACAAGTATTCCGTCCTCATGGCATTCGGTGTAGCGGAAGAGTATTACCAAAATACGACCGGAATGAGTGTTCCTGCGGGACAGGGACTGAATGCGATTGAAATGAAGGTTACGCCCACGAAATCCGGTGTCAATGCAGGCTCCATTTCCTGTACATTAATGGATTCCGTGAAAGATATTGTTCCGTACCTTCTCTCCGCACCGTGGGAAGTCATCAACCCCGGTCAGGAGATGGATTTAAAATATTTAAAGACCAGACTTGCCTTACAGAATAAGGACCTTGCCTTCATGGATTCCGTATTCCTTTGCGGCCTTGTGGATCTGATGGACTATATCAAGGATAACCACGAGATGTTATGCGAGGATATTGCGGAAGGCAAGATTAACGAACTCATCGAAGTACCGGACAAGATCCGCGAGGTCTTAAAGCCGTATATCGTTCCGGATCCGGAGCGTGCACAGGAGCTTCGCATGGAATTTGCCGAAGGATTTGAAGACCCGATCATTCCGAGAATCTGGCCGAGAATGAGCTGGATCGGCGGAATCGGTACGGGTGCATTTTTCCCGTATGTACGAAGAATGAGAGAGTATACCGGAAAGAGTATTCCGTTTAATAACCTTTGTTATGCGGCATCCGAGTCCTTTATGGCGGTTGCGAGACATATGGGTGATACATCCTATGTCCTTCTGCCGGACGGCGGATTCTATGAATTTATTCCGGTCAATGCACAAGATGAGACCAAGACGTTAAACATTAACGAACTTGAGGTCGGCGAGGATTACGAGGTTGTTGTTACGAATCTCTCCGGCTTCTACCGTTACCGTATCCGCGACGTGGTGAAGGTAACCGGATATTATAACGAAACACCGATTTTGAAATTCATATACAGAAGAAACCAGCTTCTCTCCCTTGCCGGCGAAAAAACCTCCGAAGAAGCAATTCGCTGGGCAATCGAGGTGTTCTCAAGAGATGCAAAGGTGGATGTAAACGATTACAGTATTTTCCCGAACAGAAACGATTCACCGATGCACTATACGATTCTCATCGAGCCTTCGGAAATTGTTCCGAAAGAAAAAATACCGTTCTGCAGGGATACATTTGAAAGGTGCCTGATTCACGCAAATCCCACCTACGGTGAGGTAATCCGAAACGGCGCGCTCGAGAAGCTCGACCTGGTTTTCTTGCAGCAGGAGACCTACAGACTGTATCGTGAAATGATGATTATGAAGGGTGCAAGCGCCAATCAGTTGAAACCCGTACGTATCATCGACAGTCCTTTGAAGGAGAAGTTCTTCTTCAACCTGAAGGAACGTTATGAAGATTGAGAAAAAGCGGCTCCCGGCTTAGAAAAATATTTACTTGAAAGCCGGGCGTATGCTATAATATTTCAGTGCTTTAATGTAGCAAAGTAATTATGCCATAAGGAGGTACGCCTATGTGTGGAATTGTAGGCTATAACGGTACCTTGCAAGCAGCACCCATCCTTCTGGATGGGTTGTCAAAACTCGAATACCGTGGATACGATTCGGCAGGCCTTTCCGTAAGAAATGCGGATAAACCCGCTGAAATAGTAAAGGCAAAAGGAAGATTAAAAGCGTTAAGCGCAAAGACCAATGCAGGTAAAGCCTTAAAAGGTACCTGTGGTATCGGTCATACCCGTTGGGCAACGCACGGAGAACCCTCCGAGAACAATGCACACCCGCATCAGAGCGATGACGGGAATGTGATTGCCGTACACAACGGTATTATTGAGAATTATACGGAAATCAAAGATAAGCTTTTAAAGAAGGGCTACAAATTCTATTCCGAAACGGATACGGAAGCCATTGTAAAGCTTGTCGATTACTACTATAAGAAATACAATATCGGTCCCGTAGATGCCCTGGCAAAGACCATGGTGCGTGTACGCGGTTCTTACGCACTCTGCGTTATGTTCAAAGACTATCCGGATGAGATCTGGGTGGCAAGAAAAGACTCCCCTATGATTATCGGTACAAAGGATGACGCCTGCTTCGTGGCAAGTGATGTTCCTGCGATTTTAAAATATACGAGAGACGTATATTATATCGGCAATCTGGAGATGGCCTGCTTAAAGAAGGGCGAGGTTGTATTCTATAACCTCGACGGCGAGCAGATTGAAAAGCAGTTAACGACTATTGAGTGGGATACGGAAGCAGCGGAAAAGGGCGGCTATGAGCATTTCATGATCAAGGAGATTCATGAGCAGCCCAAGGCAGTGTCCGATACCATCAATGCCTATGTGAAAGAGAATCAGATCGATTTTACCAATGTAGGATTGACGGACGAACAGTTAAAGAAATTTGCGCATATCCATATCGTGGCATGCGGAAGCGCATACCATGTCGGAGTTGTGGCTCAGTATGTTATTGAAAAAGTGGCAAGAATTCCGGTCCGCGTGGAGCTTGCATCGGAATTCAGATATCGCAAGCCGATATTGGATAAAGACAGTCTCGTGATCGTAATCAGCCAGTCCGGAGAAACCGCAGATACACTGGCTGCACTTCGCGAAGCCAAGAATGAGGGCATTTATACGCTTGCCGTAGTCAATGTGGTGGGCAGCAGCATAGCAAGAGAAGCGGACAGTGTCATGTATACCATGGCCGGGCCGGAAATCGCGGTTGCAACCACGAAAGCATACAGCGCACAGCTGATTGCAACGGAACTTCTGGCACTGAAACTGGGACAGGTTAAGGGTCTCGTTTCCGCCGAAGATTTTGCAGCTTATATGGATGAGGTGAAAACCCTGCCGGATAAGATTGCAAGAGTTCTCGAGGACAAAGAGCGTATTCAGTGGTTTACGGCGAAGTTTTCAAACGCGCATGATATTTTCTTCATCGGACGCGGCATCGATTATGCCATTTCCCTTGAGGGAAGCTTGAAGATGAAGGAGATTTCCTATATTCATTCCGAGGCATATGCGGCCGGCGAATTAAAGCACGGAACGATTTCTTTAATCGAGGACGGAACACTTGTTATCGGTGTTTTAACCCAGAGCGAGTTATATGAAAAGACCGTTTCGAACCTGGTTGAGGTGAAAAGCCGAGGCGCATACCTAGCGGGCGTTACTTCCGCAGGCAATTACGGAATCGAAGATACGGCGGACTTTACGATGTATATCCCGAAGACGGCGGAGATTTTCGCACCTTCACTGGCAATTGTTCCGCTGCAGTTAATGGGTTATTATATGTCTGTTGCCAAAGGTCTGGATGTGGATAAGCCCAGGAACTTGGCAAAGAGTGTTACGGTAGAATAAAACGACATTTGTCGGAATAGTAATATTTGTCTGTAGAAACAGACGCAGGAGGTAACCATGGTTAAAGCAGTAGTTGGCGCCAACTGGGGCGACGAAGGAAAAGGTAAAATTACGGACATGCTGGCGGAGAAAGCGGACATTGTTGTTCGTTTTCAGGGCGGCGCAAATGCAGGACATACCATCGTAAACAAGTACGGTAAATTTGCATTGCACACGCTTCCTTCCGGAGCATTCTACGATCATATTACAAGTGTCATCGGAAATGGTGTGGCACTGAATATTCCGATTCTTTTCGGAGAGATTAAAAACATTATCGAGCGCGGTGTTCCCGCTCCGAAGATTATGATTTCCGACCGTGCACAGATGGTTATGCCGTATCACATCTTATTCGACCAGTACGAAGAAGAGAGACTCGGCGGCAAGTCCTTCGGTTCCACGAAATCCGGTATTGCACCTTTTTATTCGGATAAATATGCCAAAATCGGTTTCCAGGTCAGCGAACTATTCGATGACGATCTGCTCAAAGAAAAAGTAGAAAGAATCTGCGGTATCAAGAATGTAACACTGGAGCATTTGTATCATAAGCCCCTGCTGGATCCCGCAGAGTTACTGAATACATTGCATGAGTACCGCGACATGGTTGCTCCTTATGTGGGAGATGTTTCCTCCTTCTTAAACAATGCACTTAAGGAAGGAAAGACCATTCTTTTGGAAGGCCAGCTCGGCACCTTAAAAGATCCGGATCATGGAATCTATCCCATGGTTACATCTTCCTCCACTCTGGCCGCATACGGTGCCATCGGTGCGGGAATTCCGCCCTATGAGATCAAGCAGATCATCACGGTTTGCAAGGCATATTCCTCCGCAGTCGGCGCAGGCGCATTCGTTTCCGAAATCTTCGGTGACGAGGCAGATGAATTAAGACGCCGCGGCGGTGACGGCGGTGAGTACGGCGCAACGACCGGACGTCCGAGAAGAATGGGCTGGTTTGACTGCGTGGCAAGTAAGTACGGATGCCGTCTGCAGGGTACCACCGATGTGGCATTCACGGTACTTGACGTACTCGGATATCTGGATGAAATCCCGGTTTGCATCGGCTATGAAATCGACGGCGAGGTTACGACCGACTTCCCCGTTACCCATAAGCTGGAAAAAGCAAAGCCGGTTCTTAAGACGCTTCCCGGTTGGAAGTGCGACATCAGGGGAATCAAGAATTACGATGAACTCCCCGAAAACTGCAGAAAATACGTGGAATTTATCGAAGAGCAGATTGGCTTCCCAATTACCATGGTAAGCAACGGACCGGGAAGGGAAGACATTATTTACAGAGAAAGCAAGTTAAGCAAGTAAGCAACTTGGGAATACCGGGTTCGGTATTCCCATAGTTTTTTTCGCGAGACGGCTGTCAAGCGAATCGGGAAAACGCTAAATGGCCCATTAACCCCGTCCCCCCCGGGCCAAAGAAAAGAGAATTATATGAATAAAGAAATGATTATCGTCCTGGATTTCGGAGGACAGTACAATCAGTTAATTGCAAGACGTGTCAGGGAATGTAATGTATATGCCGAAGTTTGGCCGTATACGAAGAGCCTTGATGAAATTAAGGCGGCTAACCCGAAGGGTATTATTTTTACCGGCGGACCGAACAGTGTATACGACGAAGCGTCACCGCATTATGAGAAGGCAATCTTCAATCTCGGAATCCCCATCCTCGGAATCTGCTACGGCTCCCAGCTTGTGGCATGGACCCTCGGCGGAGAGGTAAAGACCGCTCCGGTTTCCGAATACGGACGCACACAGGTTATGCTCGAGGGCGTAAAGAGTACGCTTCTGCGTCATGTCAGCAAAAAGACCTCCGTGTGGATGAGCCATACCGATTATATTGCCAAGGCTCCGGAAGGATTTGTTGTGACTTCCCATACAAAGGATTGTCCGGTTGCCTCCATGGAGAATAAAGAACGTAAGATCTATGCCACCCAGTTCCATCCCGAGGTTATGCATACCGAGGAAGGACAGACCATGCTTCGCAATTTCGTATTGGATATCTGTGAATGCAAGGGCGACTGGAGAATGGATTCCTTTGTACAGAACAAAATCGCGGAAATCCGCGAGAAGGTCGGAGACGGAAAGGTTTTGCTTGCTCTTTCCGGCGGTGTGGATTCCTCCGTTGCGGCTGTTATGCTGTCCAAGGCTGTGGGCAAACAGCTTACCTGTGTTTTCGTAGACCAGGGACTATTGCGTAAAGACGAAGGCGACGAAGTGGAAGCCATCTTCGGACCGCAGGGTGCTTATGATCTAAACTTTATCCGTGTCAATGCGGCAGAGAGATTCTATGAGAAATTAAAAGGCGTGGAAGAGCCGGAGCGCAAGAGAAAGATCATCGGCGAAGAATTTATCCGCGTCTTCGAAGAAGAAGCAAAGAAAATCGGCGCAGTGGATTTTCTTGCGCAGGGAACTATTTATCCCGATGTAATCGAATCGGGACTCGGCAAATCTGCTGTGATTAAATCTCACCACAATGTGGGCGGACTGCCGGATTATGTGGATTTCAAAGAGATTATAGAGCCTCTGCGGATGTTATTTAAGGATGAGGTAAGACGCGCGGGACTGGAACTCGGACTTCCGGAAAAACTGGTATTCCGCCAGCCCTTCCCGGGTCCCGGACTCGGAGTCCGAATTGTTGGAGAAGTTACCGCAGAGAAGGTGAAAATCGTTCAGGAAGCGGATGCGATTTTCCGTGAGGAAGTGGCAAATGCCACCGGAATCCGTCAGCCGAACCAGTATTTCGCTGCACTTTCCAATATGCGTTCCGTCGGTGTAATGGGAGATTTCAGAACCTATGATTATGCGGTGGTTCTTCGTGCGGTCAATACATCCGACTTTATGACCGCGGACTGCACGGACATTCCGTTTGCCGTTTTGCAGAAAACCATGAACCGTATTATCAACGAAGTAAAGGGTGTTAACCGCGTAATGTATGATTTAACGAGCAAGCCGCCCGGAACGATTGAGTTGGAATAAATACGGAGAGGATATTGACATGGGCATAGCCGAAAAGCGAATTGAATACGGGTCGGATGAGGCTGCCGATAAGCAGAAGGCGCTCAGGGAATCCGGCAGCATGGGTGCCGGTTTCAAAGAGATGGCAGAAAATGTATATGCGCATCTTAACGATGAAATCTCAAAGAAAATTTTCGATGCCAGGATGATGTATGCTACGACGAAAGACCTGGGATATATTACGGGGCTTGAGTCGAAGTACAGAAACTTAAGCAGTGACATGCAAGTTTATGTCGAGAAGATTCAGAAAGGTACGCACTGTCTGATTTACGGTTCGGGCAGAGCGGGACATTATCTTGCCGGAAGATTTAAGCATTTTGGAGTGACGGTCGATGCGTTCGTTGAACCCGATGAGAGCAAAGGACCGGTTGATGATCTGACCGGAATTAAGATCATCAGCGAGAAAGAACTGGCTGAGAATAAAGCTCTTTTCGAGGATAAGACTTTCGTTATCTCTTATTCGGTAAAGTCTGCAGCGGATGAAGTCAGAAAACGTCTTATCGATGAGATCGGAATAGATGAAAAGAAGATCTGCTCGGGGATTTTTGACTGGCGAAATAATCAGGGACAGTATTTCGATTATTTCGAGGCGAAGGAAAATGAAGTATTTGTAGACTGCGGCTGTTTTGACGGATCGACCTGCTACAATTTTGCCGGCTGGTGCGGCCATAAAGGGTTTGACCACATTTATTCCTTCGAAGCCGACCCCGAGAATTATAAGAAAAGCAAAGAAGTCCTCTCCACGCTCGGAAAATGCCATCTTTACCCCTACGGTACGGCGGATGTAAACAAGAAGGTATATTTTGCCGCAGAAGCCTTTGAAACTTCCTGTATCATCAGCAAAGAAGAAGCCGAAAGAAGAAATTTCGAAGGCGTTGAGGAGATTGAGACCGTGGCACTTGATGATGTGCTTGCGGGCAAGAGAATCACGTTTATCAAAATGGATATCGAAGGTGCGGAGTATGAAGCCCTGCTCGGTGCGCGCAAACTGATTGAGACAAACCGCCCGAGAATGGCAATTTCCGTCTATCATAAGTTCGAAGACTTTGTGACACTCGCAGACCTTGTTCTTAAGATGCATCCCGACTACAGAATCGCATTCAGGCATTACGGATTCGATGAGCTGGAAACGGTTATGTACGTGGAATAAACTTAAGATGAATACGCGTAAATACTACATCGACAACTTAAGATGGATGGTCATTCTTCTGCTGGTGCCTTATCATACGGCGCAGGCGTTCAATACCTGGGGCGAGGGATTCTATGTCTATATTGCGCCAAGTAAAGCAATCAGCAGTCTGATCTGTTTCTTTGCGCCCTTTATCATGCCGCTTCTGTTTGCCTTTGCGGGAATGAGCACAAGGTTTGCCCTAAAGAAGCGCAGCGTGGGGCAGTACATAGTCGAGCGGATCAAAAGACTGGTTGTTCCGCTTGTTTTCGGAACCTTGGTCTTTGCATCCCTGATGGCTTATATCGGTAACCGGTACAATTTTGGCTATGAGGGCAATTATTTCTCACATCTTGGTGTTTTCTTTACGAAATTTACGGATTTAGCCGGATTCGACGGAGGCTTTAATGTAGGCCAGTTTTGGTTTCTTCTGTACCTTTTTGTCATTTCCATGGTCTCTGTCGGACTGATCGTATTGCAGAAGAAACTCCTTCCGAAAATGACCGGCATCCTTCCGCTCTGGGCGGTTGTTCTGCTCGGGCTTCCGCTTCCGTTTCTTTCAGATCTTCTGTCCGTCGGCGGGAAGAGTTATGTGGAATTCCTTTATATTTTCCTGGTGGGCTACTACGTGCTTGCCCATGACGAGGTTACGGATAAAATCGCCAAGTTTCGGTTTCTCTTTTTCCCAATCGGACTCATTGCCTGTACGGCATATGTGATCAGTTTTATCTGGCTTGAAGTGCCGTATGAGTGGGTGAATGATATTTTCATCTATGTAGGCAGATGGTTTATGTTGCTTGGATTGATCGGCATGGGTAAGAAACACCTTGAATTCCGGGGCAGGGCAACTGCGTATTTATCGAAGATTTCCATGGCGTTTTTCGGACTGCATTTTGTGATCGTTGTATTGATGCTTTATGTCTTTGCGGGGATTTTCAAAGGAAATATTGTGCTTATGTATTTTGTCCCTGTGATCACATCCTATATTCTGACTTTCGTATTCAGTGACATCTTTATGAGGGTTCCGGCACTCTGTTTCTTAATCGGTGGGAAATATAAGAAATAACAGGGTTTGAAAAATCGCGTGACTGCGCATATAATTGAATTGTTTGAATGAACCGTTTAGCAAAGGGGAAACATATGAGTTTTGCTTCAGAAAAAGAAATCAGAGAAATTGTGGATCACATTCTTGAAAGCTATGAAGGCAGCAAGAATATCGACGCACCGGAAATTTACAATAAGCCGGACAAGGAAGAAGTCATCAAACTTGTGCAGCACATGTTCCGTATCATCTATCCGGGATATTTCCGCGACCGTTCCACGAAGATTTACAATCCGCAGAACAGCTTTGCGGTAAATATTGAAGATGTATTCTATCACTTAAATAAGCAGATTGCTCTTTCTTTGGATTTCAACAAAGACGGAGAGGTTTATACGGAAGAGCAGAAACAGGAGAAAAGCTACGAGATTACCAAGACCTTCTTTAACCGTATTCCCGAAGTAAGACGCCTTCTGGAAACCGATCTGCTTGCGTTCTACGACGGCGATCCCGCGGCCAAAAGCATGGCGGAAATCATCCTTGCTTATCCCGGAATCATGGCCATTACGGTTTACCGTCTCGCCCACGAGCTTTACGTGCTTGATGTGCCCGTGCTTCCGCGTCTGATGACCGAATATGCACATTCCGCGACCGGAATTGACATCCATCCGGGTGCAACCATCGGTGAATATTTCTTTATCGATCACGGTACCGGTATCGTAGTCGGCGAGACTTCCGTCATCGGTAAAAATGTCAAAATCTACCAGGGCGTGACCATCGGTGCACTTTCCACCAGAGGCGGTCAGAAGCTCTCCGGCGTAAAGCGTCATCCGACGATTAAGGATAATGTTACGATTTATGCGAATGCTTCGATTCTCGGCGGTGAAACCGTGATCGGCGAGAACGTGGTTGTCGGAGGTAACACCTTCATCACAAGCTCAATCGATGCAAATACCAGAGTCAGCATGAAAAATCCCGAAATGGAATACCGCACCAAGGATAATAAGATTAAGGTGGAGGAAATCCATCAGGGCGAAGAGTGGTATTACATCATTTAACCGAATACTCTTTCAGAAAGCTTTTAAACAGTCGGTTTTCCGGCTGTTTTTTTGTTTGCGCGAAAAAATATTTATTTTTTTCAAACTTAAAGTTCATTTTAGGTTCGTCCTTTACAATGGCATCAGAAAGTGAGGAAAACGAATGGATTATCAGGATACCTTCAAACGATATGAAATAAAATATCTTCTGAGTCCGAGGCAGAAAAAAGAATTCCAAAAGGCGATGGAGCGATACATGGTTTTGGACCGGTACGGACGGACCACCATCCAGAACATTTATTACGACACTCCCAACTGGCAGCTGATCCGGACCTCTTTGGAAAAGCCGGTCTATAAAGAAAAATTAAGACTCAGAAGCTACGGAGTGGCAAAGCCGGACGGTACGGTCTTTATCGAGATTAAGAAAAAATACGCCGGAGTGGTTTATAAAAGAAGAACTTCCGCAACGGAAGCCGAGGCAATGGCTTACCTAAACAACGGAATTAAGATAGCCGGCCACGAAGACCAAATCTTAAGAGAGATTGATTATTTTAAGAATTTTTACGAAGGTTTAAAACCGGCGATGGTCATAAGCTACGAAAGAGAAGCGTTCTACGGAAAGGAAGATCCCAACCTTCGGATGACGATTGATGAGAACATTCTCTGGAGGGATGAAGACTTAACCCTTCGAAAGGACGCATACGGAACGGCGGTTTTAAAACCCGGGGAGAGCCTTCTTGAGATCAAGATCGCAGCATCCATGCCGCTTTGGCTTTCTTACGAATTGAATCGCCTCGAAATCCGACAGACATCGTTTTCCAAATACGGAAGAGCATATGAAATGAAACAAAACGAAGAGATTACACCCAAAGAAAGGAGAGCATGATATGAGTACATTTTTCCAGGGAGTATTTGATACAACGGCAACATCACTGCAGCTTGGCGACTTCTTTCTTTGTATGGGCGTATCGCTTGCCATCGGAATTTTCCTGGCATTTGCATATTCGATCAAAAATGACTATTCCCAAAGTTTCCTTCTCACCCTCGCACTGATTCCTGCGGTTGTCTGTGTGGTCATCATGATGGTGAACGGCAACATCGGCGCAGGAATCGCTGTAGCAGGGGCTTTCAGCCTGGTTCGTTTCCGTTCCGCACCGGGCAGCGCGAAAGAAATCTGTGCCATCTTCCTAGCCATGGGAGTCGGACTCTTAACCGGCATGGGTTATTTGGGTTACGGAACCGTTTTCGCAATTGTTCTAGGCGGAGCCATGATCATATTCAACACCCTGAATATCGGAAACAGCAGGCGGCCGCTACTGAATAAAACCCTTCACATCACCATTCCGGAGAATCTGGAATATGAAGGCGTATTTGAAGATCTGCTTAATACATTTACTTCCAAAGCACAGCTGGTCAATGTAAAGACAACGAACATGGGAAGTTTATATAAATTAACCTACGACGTTACGTTAAAGGAATTCGGCAGGGAGAAAGAGTTCCTGGATCAGATCCGCACAAGAAACGGAAATCTGGAAGTTTCCATTTCCAAGAAAGAACAAAACGTCGGCTCGGAATTATAGATAAGGAGGACGGAATTATGAAAAACAATGAAAAAATATTGGCAGCAGCATTACTTTTATCAGGTTTGTTTTGTGTCAGCGGCTGTTCCTTCGCCAAAGTCAATGTAACGCCCCAGGCGCAGACGAGTGAAGTTCAGACGCAGGCTTCTTCGGAGCAACTTCAGGACAAAGAAGCAACCGTAGAGGACGGTGTTTTAACCATTACGGAAGAGGGAAGTTATACGGCGGATGATTCCGTGAAGCAGATTGTTGTGGATGCGGATAAGGATGCGGACGTGCAGATCGTTCTTAACGGTGTGAACATTTCCTGCGAGGGAACGGCCGGTATCTATGTTAAACAGGCCGATAAGGTCATCATTAAGTTAGCGGACGGAAGCACAAATACGATTACCAATACGGGCGCATTTGTCGCCGACGGTGAAAACGATGTTGACGCGGCAATTTATTCCAAGGATGATCTGGTCATTACCGGTAGCGGCAGTCTGACGGTAAGTTCCGAACAGGGACATGGCATTGCCACATCGAATGAACTGACGATCGAAAGCGGAAATATAACCGTAAATGCCGCCAAAGACGGACTTCATGCAAAAGAGATCGTGCAGGTTTCGGGCGGAAGTATCAAGGTGGATTCCAAGGAAGGAATCGAAGGAACCTATGTTATTATTGATGACGGTGACATTACGATCAATGCATCCGATGACGGAATCAATGCATCTGCCAAAGACGAAGAACTCGGAACCCCGAAAGTGGAGATCAACGGCGGAAACCTCACTATTACGATGGGCCAGGGCGATACGGACGCGATCGATTCCAACGGAGATCTTTATATCAACGGCGGCAATATCGATATCACCGCACAGTCTCCTTTCGATTACGACGGTACGGCAGAGCATAACGGAGGAACCATTATCGTAAACGGCGAAGAAATCACGGAGCTTTCAAATCAGTTCGGAGGTGCATTCGGTGGCAAAGGTAATTTCGGCCAGGGTGGTCCGAAGAACGGTGGAATGATGCAGGGAAATCCCCCGGAAGGATTTGATCCCGAAAACATGCCGGAAGGATTTAACCCCGGGGAACGGCCTGAGAGAGGCAATAAAAAGAACGGCACAAAGCAGCAAAATAATCAGTAAGCTTGGCGGCCGGTGATTGAAAATACAACATATTTATGGGAAAATAGGGCTTGGAGGAATATGACATGAAACTGTTACTTGCAGAAGATGAAGTGGAATTAAACCAGGCCCTTTCGGCCGTTCTGAAACATAATAATTATTCCGTCGACTCCGTTTATGACGGGCAGGAGGCGCTTGATTACCTGGAAATGGGAGAATACGACGGCGTCATTTTGGATATCATGATGCCGAAGAAAAACGGACTTGAAGTTTTAAGGGAAGTCAGAGCAAAGAAGAATCAGGTTCCGGTTTTGATTTTAACCGCCAAATCCCAGTTGGATGATAAGGTGGAGGGACTGGATGCAGGTGCGGACGACTATCTGGCGAAACCTTTTGAAATGAAAGAGCTGCTGGCCAGGGTACGGGCAATCACCCGCAGACAGAGTCAGCTTACGGAGCCTGTTCTTTCGTTTGAAAACATTACACTCGACCGTGCTTACTTTGAACTGGGAGTCGGTGGGGAGAAGATCCGCCTTGCAAACAAAGATTTCCAGATGATGGAAATGCTTCTAACCAATCCGGGACAGGTTATTTCCACAGACCGCTTCATGGAGAAGATCTGGGGATATGACTCCGATACGGAGATTAACGTGGTCTGGGTCTATATTTCCAATTTAAGAAAAAAACTTTCAGCCCTCGGCGCAAATGCTGAGATCAAGGCGGTTAGAAATCAGGGATATTCTTTGGTGAAAAAGGAAAAATAACACATGATACGACGACTCAGAAGACAATTTATCCTGGTGGCGATGCTTTCAACACTTGCGGTGCTTACGGTCATTATCGGTGTTTTAAATGCGGCTAATTATATTTCCATGAACCGGAAAGCCGATATGATGCTGGATTTACTTGCGGAAAACGGCGGAATGTTCCCGGCCGTTTTCATGGGAAAAGAAGTGGATTTCGGTGAACTCGAAGAAAGAAGAGTACCTCCCGATAACGGCAAAAACAAAAAGCCCGGCGCCGAAAAACACATAAAAGACCGGAACTTATTCTCCAGTGAAACACCGTATGAGACGCGCTTTTTCAGTGTCTTCAGTTCATCCGACCAGACCTTTATGGCATATACCGGCCGGATTGCTTCGGTTTCCGAAGAAGATGCGGTTATGATCGCAAGAAGTGTTATTCAAAAGTACGGAAGCAAAGACAGATACAGAGGAAACTACGGAAACTTCAGGTATGTTTTGTCGAAGGAAGAAACCGGAGGTTATCTGGCGGTCTTTCTGGATATGACGCAGGAGATAAAGAGTTTCCGCACGGTTTTACTCTACAGCATTATCATTTCCTGTGTGGGTCTCATGGCCGTGTTTTTCCTCGTCTGTTTTTTCTCAAAGAAAGTCTTTAAACCCGTGGAGGAAAGCGATCGCAAGCAAAAGCAGTTTATTACGGATGCAAGCCATGAACTGAAGACGCCTCTTACCATCATTTCGGCCAACGTGGATGTTCTGGAGATGGAATCCGAGGAAAACGAGTGGAGTAAAAGTATCAAAAACCAGGTGAAGCGTATGAGCGGTCTGGTGGAGCAGATGGTGACGTTATCCAGACTGGATGAGAGCAAGAGTCTTGAGATGAATGATTTTTCTTTAAGTGATGCCATACTCGATACGGCGCAGGCGTATCTTCCCGTTGCCGAGAGAAATGCACAGGAGATGACACTCGATATTCCGGAAGAGATCATATATAAGGGCGATGAGAAACAGATCCGTCAGATGGTGGGCCTTTTGGTTGAAAATGCGACCAAATATACCTTACCTCCAAAGGGAGAGGACAAGGGAAGAATCCTGGTAAAGCTTTCTTTAAAGGGAAAGAAAAAGATTATCACGGTTTGGAATACGGTGGAGGAAACACAAATCGGCAGCAAGGAGCGTTACTTTGAACGCTTTTACCGTCCGGACGAGTCAAGGAATTCGAAGCAGGGCGGTTCCGGAATCGGATTATCCATCGTAAAGTCCATCGCAGAGGCACATAAAGGAAAGGTGAGCGCCGAAAGCAGCGACGGCAAATCCATTCAGTTTGAAGTTACACTGTAATCGGATTTGTTTGTTTACTTTTCCCCGAAATTTGGTACAATAGATATAGATGTTTTATCAATAAAACAGTACCAGAAAGGGGATAAAGAAATGAAATGCAGATTTAGATGCGGATGCGGTAACGTATTCAACGGAGACGAGAACACACAGGTATGTTCCGCATGCGGCAGACCGCTTGATTTACAGAACTGTGGTGCAATCCAGTTATATCGTATGGGTAACATGCTCGGAATGGCAGTAGGTATGGGTATTTACATCGATGAGCAGCCGTTTGGCCATATCGGAAACAAGGAAAGCGTCAGACTCGTGGTTCCTTACGGAAGCCATAAACTTCATGTAACGCATTCCACCAACAGAAGATGTAATGACCCGATCATTACCATTACTCCGGAAGCACCTGTTGCATTCTGCAAAGTACATATCAAAGCCGGTTTTGCTGTCAACACCATGATCATCGAACCTGCAAGACCTGAGGATATGCCTCCTGTATAGTTTTTATATGATTACAAACACCATGACCGGGGAATTGTTTACTCCCCGGTCTTTGTGCATACGGAAAACTTTAGTCTGAGAAGGAAAACGGTATGAAGAAATTTAAACACTTCGTCATCGGTGGAATCGAAAACAAAATCTTTAACCTGGTAATCATCACCATTATGCTGATTCTTGCGGCATACGGTATTGTTCTTTTTGTGCAGACGAATACGTTGACCAAGCTTTTGGCAGAAACGACCGAGAAACAGAAAGAAAGTATTTCCGCGATTACTTCACAGACCATGGATGGTGTTCTGCAAAACTCTCTGACCAAGCAGACATTACTGGAGGCCTATCTTGCCGATGCCACATTTTCTTCCCTGCAAAGTCAGGTAAAGATGCTTTCCGATTATGCGACCAAACTTTATAGTGACCCGGAGAATGCTCCGAGCGAAATGCCTTTGACTCCGGATCAATTTAACTCGAAGGAACTTTCTGCCCAGCTGTTGTTTGCCGATGGAGTAAATTTGGAGGAAGACGGACTGGAAGAGGAAGCGGAACTGATCGGTAATATGAGCGGAATGATGACATCGCTTTTTAACAGTACCAGCATTAATGCATGTTATATTACCACATCCACCGGTCTCACACTGATTGCGGACGATCGTCCGGAGTCTAAACTGGGTGATGACGGCATCCCCGTTACGGTTGACGGAAGAACCCGTCCCTGGTATGTCGGTGCGCTCAAGGACAAAGATATTCATTTCACGGATGTGGAAGAGGACTATTTTACCGGGGAAATCGGAATTCAGTGCTCCGCTCCCGTTATTGTAGACGGTAAAATCGTTGCCGTGGTCGGTGCGGATCTCTTCCTCGATTCGATGGCACAGGCGGTTGTTTCTTCCGACAGTGATACCGGATTTACCTTTATCATCAATGAAAACGGAAAGGTGATTTTCTCGCCCAAAACGGATGGGGAACTTAAGGTGGAATCTTCCGATGTGGCGAATGACTTAAGAAATTCCTCAAATGAAACACTGGCTGCATTCGTAAAGGATGCCCTGGCAGGAAATACGGGGGTTCATGAAGTGCAGGCAAACGGCAAGGGCTATTACATGACGGGTGCGTATATGAATACCGTCGGATGGTCCGTAGTGGATGTGGTGGATAAAGCCGCAATCGAGATGCCGGAGAAGATGATGCTCGCCGAATATCAGAAAACCGTGGACGAAACCAGAACCAAACTTGAGGATAACACACAGAAGGGTAAAATCACGATCTTGATTTTGATCGGAACCGTTTTGGTTCTCTGTACGGCCAATACGATTGTTCTTTCCAAGAGGATTGTAAGACCCTTAAATCTGATGTCGAAGAAAGTGCAGGAAATTTCCGGAGAAAATCTGGATTTCGAACTGCTTAAGGAATATAAGACCGGTGATGAGATTGAGGTTTTGGCGGATTCGTTCTCCAATCTGTCTGCCAGAACAAAGGCTTACATCGCCGAAAATATGCGAATCAACAAGGAGAAAGAGAGAATCAGTGCGGAACTGAACGTAGCCACACAGATTCAGGCGGATATGTTGCCGAGAATTTTCCCGGCATTCCCCGAACGAAAAGAGTTTGACCTTTATGCGAGCATGGATCCCGCAAAGGAAGTAGGCGGCGACTTCTACGACTTCTTCTTAATCGATGATGATCATCTTTGCATGGTTATGGCGGATGTTTCCGGTAAGGGCGTTCCCGCAGCACTTTTCATGGTCATCGCCAAGACACTGATCAAGAACAGAGCACAGATGGGTGGCAGCCCTGCAGAGATTCTGCATGATGTTAATAACCAGCTTTGCGAAGGTAATGAAGCGGAACTCTTTGTTACGGTATGGATGGCTATTTTGACCATCTCAACCGGTAAAGGTATAGCGGCAAACGCCGGTCATGAGCATCCCGCCCTGAAGAGAAAAGACGGCAAATATGAGCTTGTTGTGTACAGACATTCTCCGGCACTTGCGGTTATGCCGAATGTGAACTTCAAGGAGCATGAATTTGCCCTGGAGCCCGGAGATGCCCTGTTCGTCTATACGGATGGTGTGGCGGAAGCAACGGACGCCAAAGAGGAACTCTTTGGCTCGGAACGTTTGGTAAACGCGTTGAATCAAAATCCAGAAGCAGGACCGGAAGAAGTTCTTTCTACGATGCAGAAGAGCATCAGCGATTTCGTCGGCACCGCACCGCAGTTTGACGATATCACCATGTTGAGTCTGACATATATCGGACCCGGAGAGGCGGATGACAAATAAGGCAAAGGCTAAACTTTGGAAACGAATCGTAATGTCTGCAAGTGGCGTTCTTTTACTTGCCACGGCCGTGACATTGTATAAGTATGCGGCTTTGGGCGTTGATCCGCTTTCTTCCCTGGTTGCCGGTCTGGATGAATTGCTTCCCATGGAATTCGGAACGGTCTATCTGCTTGCCAACGGAATCCTGCTGATTGTTGTTTTATTTGTGGACAGGCACTATATCGGTTTAACAACATTCATTAACCTGTTTTTGGTCGGATATGTTGTGGAATGGGGCGAGAAACTGCTGGGAATCTGGATACCGCAACCGGCGCTTGGGATTCGGATCTTTTTACTGATCGGCGGCATTTTGCTTCTTTGCTTTGCCTTGGCAATGCTGATCAGTGCGAATCTGGGTGTTTCCGCGTATGATGCGATTGCGCTGATTATTGTCAATAAGTGGAATAAAGGGAAACTGTCCTATATGAGGATCGTAACGGATACCGTAAGTATCCTTCTGGGTACGGGGTTTTATTTCATGGGTGGCGGAAAACTTAAGGATATTCCGACCATTGTGGGTGTCGGAACCATTATTTCCGCATTTTTCACCGGCCCTCTGATTGCATTTTTCAATGCCAAAGTGACCAATCCGCTACTGTACGGGAAGACGGAAGAATAATTTATAAAGAACAATATGCCGAAATGCTATACTCATCTCGAAGTTAAGAGAGAGTAATAATATTATTCAGGGAGGAAAAGCAATGAAATTCAGAAAGTTGATTGGTGTTGCAGCAGTATCCGCCATGGCTTTGGCACTTGTAGCCTGCGGTAAAAAGAATGTAACGGAAGAAGTAGTGTCCGAAGTAATCGTTCCGGATGTAGAAGTAGTTGAAGAAGTGATTGAAAGTGAAATCCATGCGGAAATCGAATCCGAATTGGGACCGATTGATGTGGATTCCATTGAAGGAAAAGAATTTCTCGGAACCTGGCAGAACGACAGATGCCTTATTATGATCGAGCCCGATTCCAACGGATTCAATGTTCATATTCACTGGGCATCTTCCTATGAAGAAGCAGCTGATTGGCAGTATTTCTGCTTATATAACGGTGCAGGTCTTGTAAACCACGGCGACGGTGTCAAGAAGGTGATCAAGTACGACGAAAACGGTGGCATTGTAAGCGAAGAAGTCGAATATGATGACAGTGCGGTAGAATTCAGCCTTAATGACGGTAAGTTAATCTGGAATGACAGCAAAGAAACTGTTGAAGATAATATGGAATTCGAGAAATCTTCCGAGGAAAGCTAAGATTTAGCGGATGAAAGCAATGAAAACCCCGTCTGAAAAGGCGGGGTTTTTTATGCCTTTTAACATTGCAAAGCAGGGGGGAATATTATAAAATAAAAGTGATTTTGGCGTATTACAGCCGTGCTTTCGGCAGAATCCGTACACAATCAATATCGGCGAAGGAGGCGGGAATTATGGAAAAAGAAATCTTAAATGAACCCAATATTCAGGAAGAGTTGCTGGCGATCCTTCGAAGTCCCCTCTCCAAGGAGGAATTGAATGATTCTCTGCGTGATTATCATGAAAAAGATATCGCGGATGCGTTAGAGGAACTCACTCCGGAAGAGCGCCAGAGGCTGTATCCTATCTTAGGTGCCGAGTATGTTTCGGAAATTCTTACGTATGTGGAAGATCCGGACAAGTATTTTGCAGAATTAAATATCGAGAGCGCGGCAAAGATTTTGTCCGAGATGGACTCCGACGATGCGGTCGATGTCCTCGAAGAACTCGACGACGATGTGCAGAAACAGATCGTGGAGTTGATGGATGAAGAGACCAGCCGTGACATTCAGTTGATTCTCTCTTACGAGGATGACGAGATCGGTAGTATCATGACGACCAATTTCATCCAGATCCATTACACGCTGACGGTGCGTCAGGCCATGCGTGAACTGGTGCGTCAGGCCGGAGAGAATGACAATATTTCGATCATCTACACTGTGGATGACGGAAACCGTTTCTACGGTGCGATGGACTTAAAGGATTTGATTATTGCCCGCGAGGGAACGAAATTGGAGGATTTGATCTCCACATCCTTCCCTACGGTACACGACCACGATAAGATCAGTGAGTGTCTGGAACGAATCAAGGACTACGCGGAGGATTCCATTCCTGTTATTTCGAACGAAGGATTCATTCTGGGAGTCATCACATCTCAGGACATTGTCGAAGTTGTCGATGACGAGATGGGTGATGATTACGCAAAGCTGGCAGGTTTGACTGCTGAGGAAGATTTAAAGGAAAAGACCGTACAGAGTATGAAGAAGCGTCTTCCCTGGCTGATCGCACTGCTTGTTCTGGGAATAATCGTATCTTCGGTTGTGGGTGTATTTGAGGCCGTTGTGGCTGTTTTACCCATCGTAATGTGCTTCCAGAGCCTGATTCTTGATATGGCGGGAAATGTAGGCACGCAGAGCCTGGCTGTAACCATCCGCGTTCTTATGGATGAGGAACTGACGGCCGGACAGAAATTCGGACTGGTATGGAAAGAAGTAAGAGTCGGCTTCTGCAACGGATTGTTCTTGGGAAGCGTAACATTCCTTTTTGTCGGTCTCTACGTCTGGATCTTCAAAAAACAGCCGCCCAATATCGCATTCCTGATTTCCGGATGTGTCGGACTGGCACTGCTTATGTCCATGATTATTTCCAGTCTGGTGGGAACCCTGATTCCGATGTTTTTCCACAAAATCAAAGTGGATCCGGCTGTTGCAAGCGGTCCTTTGATCACGACGGTAAACGATCTGGTAGCGGTTGTAACGTATTACGGACTGACATGGATTTTACTGATCAATGTATTTAAATTGGCTTAAACGAACATAGAAAATAGAAACAGGAGGATTACAAATGGCAGAAATCAGACGCCCGGACGATATGGTCCGGATCACAACACCGGAACTTGCGGATGCGTTTATCGCTGAGCAGATCAAACTGGTACAGGAGCAGGTAGGAGACAAGAAGGTTCTTCTTGCACTTTCGGGAGGTGTTGATTCTTCCGTAGTTGCAGCCCTTCTGATCAAGGCAATCGGAGATCAGTTGACCTGCGTGCATGTAAATCACGGTCTTCTTCGTAAAGGGGAGCCGGAACAGGTAATCGAAGTATTCCGCAATCAGATGAAAGCAAACTTAATCTACGTGGATGCTACGGATCGTTTCCTTGACAAGCTGGAGGGAGTAATGGATCCCGAGCAGAAGAGAAAGATCATCGGTGGCGAGTTCATCGAGGTATTCGCTGAGGAAGCCCGCAAACTTGACGGAATCGAATTTCTGGCACAGGGAACCATTTGGCCGGATATTTTAGAGAGCGATGCAGGAATCAAAGCACATCATAATGCAGGCGGTCTTCCCGAAGATATGGATTTTGAGCTGGTAGAGCCGGTTCGTATCCTTTTCAAGGATGAAGTTCGTGTGGTTGGTGTTCAGCTGGGACTTCCCGAGGGCATGGTTTATCGTCAGCCGTTCCCCGGACCCGGACTTGGCGTTCGCTGCCCGGGTGCCATCACCAGAGACAGACTCGAAGCAGTCAGAGAATCCGATGCAATCCTTCGCGAAGAGTTTGCAAGAAACGGACTTGAGGGTAAGGTATGGCAGTATTTCACCGTTGTGCCCGATTTCAAATCAACCGGCGTAAAAGACGGAAAGAGAACATTTGACTGGCCGTGTATTATCCGTGCGATCAATACAACAGACGTTATGGAAGTGACCGTAGAACATCTTCCCAACGAACTGATCGATCATCTCGTAAATCGTATCATCTCCGAAGTTCCGGGCATCAACAGAGTGCTGTTTGATTACACTCCGAAGCCGCCCGCAACCGTAGAATACGAATAATTGAATTTTTGATATTTCCAGCGATGCCCCGCCTTTGGGTGGGGCATCAATTTTCTTGAATTTTCTAATTCTGATGCCTTTGGCAATCACCTATCTGTGCCCAAGCATCAAAATTCCTCAAATTATCTAATTCTGATGCTTTAGACAAGCTTCCGGTGCTGAGAAAGCATCAAAATCCCCGTATATATCAAATAAAGATGAAAAGAATGAAAACAAAAAATAAAAAAAGAAAAGAAAGGAAAATCAAATGAGACATAACATGGATTCAAACAAGCTCAATCCCACTTTTTTATACGAAGAGGCCGGAAGGCGTTATCAGGAACTAAAGGAATGCGCAGACAAGATAGAAATCGAGATCCAAAAAGCTCCCTCCGGGGTTATTCATATCGTAAATTCAAGGAAAAGAGTTCAATTCTATCTTCGTGAGGATAAATCCGATACAGGTGGCAAATATATCCGTAAAACCGATGCACAGACTATTAGAACTTTCCTCCGGAAATCCTATTATGAGAAAGTGATAAAACTAATGAAGGTCGAGATCAAAAACCTCGGAAAATTCCTGAAAAAATCAGATAATATAATAAAAAAGATACAACAGGTTTATTCGCAGTTCCCGCAGGAAATCAAGCAATATATCGATCCAGTAGACTTGTCGGATGATGACTATATTGCAGCATGGCGCAATATTTCTTACCAAGGGAAAACAATCCCGGAATATATTCCGATGTACCAAACAAATAATGGAGAGCTGGTACGTTCTAAATCGGAATTGACTATTGCGAATAAGCTTGCTGATAAGGGAATTCCATACAAGTATGAGTGCCCTCTGACTCTTTCTAACGGTACAATAGTTTATCCGGACTTTACAATCCTTGATGTTAGGACGCGTAAAGAAATCTACTGGGAACACCGGGGGATGATGGATGACAGAGAGTACGCAAGACAAGCAGTATTTAAAATGAAATCTATGATGAAGGACGGGATTATTCTGGGGAAAAATCTGATCGTTACAGAGGAGACGACAACGAATCCGCTTGGAACAAATGAGATTGATGCGGTTATAATAAGCTATTTTTATGATGCTTAGAGAAACAAAGTGATTTAGACAAAGCGCCTCTTTTAGATAATTTAGAAAAAGGCCTCCTTTTTTAGAAGTTACAGATTACAGATACAATTCTGATGGAACGATTACGCTTTATGCCGACGGTGTATGGCCTGATTATAATTCCGATTATGCATTTACCAATGTAATTGTAGTAAAGCCATTTGAGGACGGAACATTCAAAATACTTTCAAACGATGTCACTGAGCAGGAGCTTAAACTTCCGCCGGTGGCTTATGTCCAACTGAACAATTGAATACTTTTATTCGGAAAAATATTGAAGAAATGACAATATTTTGTAAAAATGTAAATAAAGAATTTTACCCTGTATAAAGTTCCAGAATTATATGGAGAGCAATTATGAGAAGAAATAAACTTAAAACATCCAAAGGGTTATATTATGAAAATATTATTGGTTGAAGATGATGACGCAATCGCTATGGGACTTAAATATTCTCTGGAAAAAGAAGAGTATGAAGTTGTTCATGTAAAAACGGTTGCCGAAGTAAAATCAGTATGGAAAACAAAAGAATACGACTTAAGTATTCTGGATATCAATCTTCCGGACGGAAGCGGGTATGATATCTGCAGATTTTTAAAAGAATCGGAGGATATCCCGGTTATTTTTCTGACTGCCGTCGATGCGGAAGTAAATGTTGTCATGGGGTTGGAACTCGGTGCAGATGATTATATCTGCAAGCCGTTCAGGGTTAACGAACTGATGGCCAGAATCAAAAGCGTTCTTCGAAGAGCGGGAAAGTGCGACAAAGGTAGCGATTCGGCATCGGGCACCGAAATACTCGGAAACCTTTGTATTTATACCGCAGAAGCAAAGGTTACGATTAAGGACGAGAATACGGGCAAAGAAGAAAATATCGAGCTTACGGCTCTTGAGTACCGTCTTCTTTTAACATTCATAAACAATCGCGGTGTTGTGCTTACGAGAAATCAACTGTTATCCTGCATGTGGGATATAAGCGGTGATTTTGTAAACGACAATACACTTACGGTCTATATCAAAAGACTGCGTGACAAGATTGAAAAAGACCCTTCGGATCCAAAGATAATCAGAACGGTTCGGGGAATGGGATATATCGTAGATAAGTAGGATAAAGAAGCCGGAGTCGGTGCCGGATACAGAGGATAAGATGAAAAACAAAGAATTCCGCAATATGATTATAATCGGAGTTGGCTTCACCACGCTTGTTACGGTATTTAGTGCCGTTTTTTCGGGACTGATTCCTGCTGTTACGGTGCTTGTGACGGGCCTTGTTTTGATGGCGGTTTATATCTTTTATACGAATAAAAGATATAAAGATATCGGGAAATTAAACGATTATCTTGTACGTGTGCTCGAAGATAATGAGGACAATGAAATCTTAGACCAGGAAGAGGGCGAACTGTCAATCTTAAAGACGAATATTTACAAGACGACATCGACGTTAAAGTATCAGAAGGAACTTATTTCAGACGATAAAAAGAACCTTGCGGCTGCCATTGCCGATATCAGCCACCAGCTAAAAACTCCGCTCACATCAATGATGGTTATGAACGATCTTTTGGTGGATGAGCAGGATGAAGACAAGAGATGCGAGTTCCTTCAGACGCAGTCTTCGCAGCTTAACCGAATGAACTGGCTAATACAGACCCTGCTGAAACTTTCCAAGCTTGACGCAGGTACCATCGTACTGAAAAAAGAAGATGTTTCATCTCTTGATATTATTGAAGAAGCGGTAAAACCGTTCGGTATTCAGTTTGAATTAAGAAATATCCAATTTCAATCCGATATTTCCGACATTACTATCCGATGCGATAAAAACTGGACTGTGGAAGCAATCCAGAATATTATCAAAAACTGCATTGAGCATATGGACGACGGTGGGGAATTGTCTGTGTCCACGGTCGATACCAATATATTCACACAACTTACCGTAAAAGACACGGGCTGTGGCATCGTCGCGGAAGATATTCCCCACATTTTTGAACGGTTCTACAAAGGAAAGAATGCCGGCAAAGACAGCGTTGGAATCGGCCTTGCTCTTTCGAAGTCCATTATCGAGGGCGAGCAGGGAGAGATTTCCGTGGAAAGCACAGCGGGAGTCGGAACGAAATTTATCATCAGGTTTTACAAAACACTGATTTAGTAAAGATGGACTTTCAGCAGATGTCCTCTTTCAGTACGTCTACGATTGATTCGTTATTTGTCTTTCCTGCAGATAAAAGCATACTGATTCCGACGATTGCAAATACTCCGAGAGAGACGAGAATATACGTTAAGTAGTTAAGCTCGAATGCGGATGACGGAGCAGAAACGGTTTTATAAATTGCGAAACAAAGCAGTGCGGAGATCGGAAGACCGAATAAAAGCGCTCTTAATCCATAAAGGAAAGTCTCGAGGAAAAGCATTTTCTTAAAACAAAATCCGGTCATTCCAATCGATTTAAACATCGCAAATTCTTTTCGCCTTAAATGAACTCCCGTCGTGATTGTGTTTAAGATATTTGCAATTACGATAAGTGAGATCAAAATGATAAATCCGTACATTATGGTCTTTAACAGCGTCATAAGTGTTTTCATTATGACAAGGCTGTCTTCGATATCGGAAGCGGTAGTATTGGTATAACCGTCATATGTTAAAATATCCGATATTTTCGCGTACACCTCTTCATGGTTTTTACATTTTATTCCGTATGTGCATGTAAGGTCTTTTTCATCCACACATTTAACATATTCACGGTCCATGATCGATGAAGGAACGTAAACCGAGATGCTTCCTTTTGGGGATAGTCTGTATTCTTCAATTGACTTGTCCCATTTGACAAAATCGGTGATTACGATAGCGGGCGGATTGCCTTTTGCTTTATCGTAAAAGAGTTTCTGCCCCAGGATTTTGTTGTTAAAGACGGCTTTTCTCGAAGGTTTATGCGTGTAATTGTTCAGCAAAACTCCGCGAAGCTCGTCCCCGAAATATTTGGTATAATCGATGCCGTTTTTCTCACAAATCTTTATAAAATCCTTATCTTCAAGAGGTACAACCCAGATATCATCTGTCTTGTCAAAAAGATACCGGTATTCTTTGGTCAGAAATTCCGGATTCCTGATTGCGGTATTGGGAATTTCACGCATCACTCCGTCTTTATCCTTCGGATTGTAATTATAGGAAATCATTTCCGCGACAAAAACTTTTTCCACACCTTCGATTTGTAAAATATCCTCTCTTAACTTTTTGCGCTCGCCAAGGGAAGCGGAAGCGAAAACCTGGAAAGGAATTTCGATTTCATAACTGTTTTCCCTGTTAAAAAGGTCTGCCAGATACATAAAACACAGCAAAATTACAATCGAAACCGCCATGGAAACGGTTATTACCACACCCTTTGCGCCGTTTCTTTTTATATTCTTTGAAGCAAGTTCGCCTTCATATCCGAAGATCCATTTTACAAAAGGAAGAACCTTCAGTTTACGTGCGCGAAGTTTGATGGTGTTGCTCTGCCTTATTGCCTCGATTGCCGAGATCCGGCTTGCCTTTAAGGCAGGGATAAACGACGATATAAAAATGGTCAGCACGGAAAACAGAATGATGGCAAGAACGACGAGGGGGTGCGTTTTTACAGGGATGTGTCCCATCATGGAGGTATTAATTCCGTAAAGCATTTTGGAATTAAGAATAAGAGAGCCTGTAAAACGCAGTGTGACAATACAGCCGAGTATTCCGAATAAACAGCCCAGAGGAATGCCAACGATTCCGAGAAGGAGACCTTCGTAGTATACGCTTGCCTTTTTCTGCCTTCCGGTTGCACCGACGCTTGAGAGCATTCCGAGATATTTCATTCGTTCCGTAAGAGACATTGCAAATGCATTGTAAATCATAATCGAAGAAGCAATGATGATAATTACAAGCGCGGATACCAAAAGTTTGTAGATTGAGTTCACCGGATTGGAGGGTATGTTTTTAACGAATAAAGTCATCAGATATTCCGTATTTATTTCGTTAAGTTTAAGATTATGGGCGGCAGCGATGCCCCTTAAGGTATTTACCGAGTTTCTGTCGGCTTTTTTCAGTGTAATATAGACCAGGTTTTTCGCGGGAAAGCCGTCCGTTCCGCGAAGAATGTCAAAGGATTTGGTGGGCTCGTTATGGTGAAGAATCGCAGTAACGGTGCATGTTTCATCACTTAAGACGCAGAATTCTTCGGCTGATTTGTAATTGCCGCCATAGTAGACAAGCTCGTCGCCTTCGTACCCATAGCGGTATCCCTGATGAAAAGAAAGAGTGTCGCCGGGGTGAAGAGTAAGATGATTGTCTTTTAAAAATTCCTCCTCGACAGCAATTTCACCGGCATTTTCCGGCAGTCGGCCCTCATATTCGCAGGTTACCATCTGGGCAAGAACATCGGAATCGCCGTGGTAAATGTTTCCCGTTCGGAATCTTTTCTCGGAGTCGGCGTCAATATAAAAACCTGTTTTCTCATTGTCGGTATCGCAGACACCGACAAATTCAAGCAGCGGATCGTTTTTCAGCTGATGGTAATCTTCTTCGGTTAAATGATAAAAATTCGCATGATGGTTTCCGCCGACATAAAGCGTAACCTCGCCCGTGAACTGAAAGGCCGAATAAACACCCGTTAACATCGCGGTGATAAGAGCGGTTGAGGCAACGATTCCGAATATGGTGACAATGGTTCTTTTCAGATTGGATTTTAAATGCTGCAGGGTTAATTTCAGTATAATATTCATCAGTTTCTCGCCTCATCTTTCGTAATCTGCCCGTCTTCAATGGTAATTACACGGTCTGCGCTTAAGGCAATGCGTTCATCATGGGTGATAATGATAACCGTCTGATTGTTTTCGCGGTTAAATTTTCTGAGCAGTGAAATGATTTCCTTACTGTTTTTGGAATCCAGGTTACCGGTGGGCTCATCGGCCAGAAGCAATGCGGGATGGTTGATCAGTGCCCTGCCGATGGAAACTCTCTGCTGTTGACCGCCGGATAACTGGTTCGGAAGGTGTTTTAGCCGGTCATTCAGTCCGAGCTTGTCTACGAGAGACTTTAAAAGTTTTTTATCGGGTTTCTTTCCGTCCAGCAGAATAGGAAGAGTCATGTTTTCTTCGACGTTTAATATGGGGATAAGATTATAGAACTGATAAATCAGTCCAATCTGTCTTCTTCTGAAAATCGCCAGATTGTTTTCGTCCAACTTTCCGATATCCGTTCCCGAAATAATCACTTCACCGGATGTGGGTGTGTCCACACCGCCGAGTATATGTAAAAGAGTGGATTTGCCGCTTCCGGAAGGACCGACGATGGCGACGAACTCGCCCTGTTCGACATTAAAGGAAACATCTTTTAAAGCTTCGACTTTGATTTCGCCTTTTCCGTATTCCTTACATAAATTTTTGATTTCCAGTATTTTCATTATGTGCTCCCTTCGTTTGGCGGAAAAACATTCCGGTATTCGTATTTTTCATTTTAAAATCATCATAAATAAGCCGTCTTACAAACAGGTGACTTTTATATTACAGTTTTGTAATATTCCGAATTTTTAACGCACCGTCCTGTTTTGCCTTGATTTCTCCGCGATGGAAGAGTATGAGTGATTGATTTTTGATATTTCTTGCGATGCCCCGCCTTTGGGTGGGGCATCAATTATTCTCGAATTTTCTAATTCTGATGCCTTTGGCAGGTGCCCCTGTGCGGAAAAGCATCAAAAGTCGTCAAGTTTCTCAAATTAGATGCTTTTTGCAGGCGCCCACGTGCGGAAAAACATCAAAAGTCGTCAAGTTTCTCAAATTAGATGCTTTTTGCTAATGTCCAACTGCGGAAAAGCATCAAAAGTCGTCAAGTTTCTCAAATTAGATGCTTTTTGCAAGCATCCGTCTGCGGAAAAGCATCAAAAACCCTGCACATATCAAATAAATAAAGAACAGAAAGATAATTAAAAGAAAACACAGGAAAGAGAAACAAAATTGACAATCCGCGCAATTGCGCATATAATATTTTCATAATATCCTTGGCAAAATAATCGAAAGGTTATGACGCAAAGCTTTAGGACCTAAACTCATTTTAAGAGAATGGTAGCCAGCTGCGAATTAAGACAAGCATCGCTGGTAACAGCGGATGCTTTTTTATTTTGCTCTGGTATTTCTCCGAAGTCCTTATGAACATAAACTTCGCGCAGGTCATCAAAAGGAGAGAGTATGATTGAGAACTATATTACCGTAAAAGAAGCAGGGGAAAAATGGAATCTGAAAGTACGCACGATTCAGGAAATGTGTGGAAGCGGACGGATAAAGGGCGCGGTAAAATTCGGAAAAAGCTGGGCAATTCCCGCGGACGCCGAACAACCGAAGGACAGACGTATTACTTCGGGAAAATATAAGAATTACCGGAAACGGACTCGGGATTTTGATTACGTTTAAAATCGTCCGGAGATTATTCGTATTTGGAAGGAAAAGCAGACTTAATAATGTACTGTCTGACGCAAGGAGAAAATGAATGGGAACACTGATCACATTTGAAAATGTGGGTAAAATCTATCATACCGGTGACATCATATATGAAGCTCTGCATGATGTGAATCTTTCAATCGATGAAGGTGAAATGGTGGTCATATTGGGTCCGTCCGGTGCAGGGAAAAGCACACTCCTGAATATGCTCGGCGGATTGGATGCGGCTACATCCGGAAGGATTATTTTCGGAGAGAAAGAAGTGACCGCACTGAATGATAAGGAACTCGGAGACTTCCGGGCGGTGGACGTAGGCATCATCTTTCAGTTTTATAATTTGATTCCGACACTTACTGCTGTAGAGAATGTTTCCTTAATGAGTGAACTCGGTATCGATATTATGGATCCGAAAGAAGCACTGGAGCGAGTGGGATTGGGGGACAGACTCAATAATTTCCCCTCTCAGATGTCGGGAGGGCAGCAGCAGAGAGTGTCGATAGCAAGAGCCATTGCCAAAAGGCCGAGACTTTTACTTTGCGACGAACCCACCGGGGCATTGGATACCAACACCGGTAAGGAAATACTGAAACTTCTGCAGTCCCAGAGCAGGGATGACGGCAGAACGGTGGTTATGGTTACGCATAATGCATTGTTTGCCGATATAGCGGATAAAGTCATTTATGTAAAAAACGGAACCGTTGAAGATATCTTTATGAACGAGCATCCGAAGGATGCGGATGAAATTAACTGGTAAGGAGACGGAGAGAATGAAGATTGAGAATGCTGGAAAGAAAAAGAAGAAAGGGCTGATCGTTGGAATCATAATCGGAGCTCTTGTACTGATTGCTGCCGCAGTAGCATGCGTGCTGTTCCTTTTTCCCAAATCGGTTGAAGTGGCAAAGGTCACAAAAGGCAGCATAAGCCAGAATGTCAGCGAGGTCGGTAATATAGCTGCGGACGATACCATAACCGTTTACTCGCCTGTATCCGGTAAAATTTCCGAAGTGGAAGGGATGAAGAGTCAGTATGTCTCTTCCGATGCAATTCTTGTTAAATTCGAGCTTCAGTCCTTCGAAGAAAGCGTAAAAGGCGCGGAACTGAACAAGAAATATGCACAGGACGCATTTGATGCGGCGGTGAATAAAAACAACGAATACAAGCAGATGATGAACACCGCCAAAGCGGAAGAGGAAGCTAACAAGAATGCCTATAAGAATCTTGCGGACAGCAGGGATCAGCTTATGGTAAAACAGGAAAACAACAACCGGGATATTGCGTATTCCTTACAGAGTCTGGATGCCAACCTGACCTCGCTTACCACACAGTTGCAGACGGCACAGGCACGCCTCGAAGCACTGGATCCGACAGATGAAGAAGCAGTGAAAAAGGCGAAAGCAGAGGTGGAGGATTTAGAAAAGAAGATTAAAGAGAACCGTGGCGTTGTGGCAGGATTTAAAGTAAGCGCACTTTCCGCGGATGAGTACAAACTCTATCTTGCCATAGTAAGAGAAATGGATTTTGTGGATCATTACTGGTCTCAGAATTTCGAACAGTTTTTGGCCGCGAAGCAGGCTGTTCTGCCGCAGGCGGCAATCGATCAGTATGAGGATTCCGTACTGATGGCAGAAATTGAAGAAATGCGTGCGCAGAGAAATTTGGAGATTGCAAAGCGCGGCGTTCCGACGGAAGTCGGCGGAACGATCATCGAGCGCCTTGTGGATGCCGGTGCAACGGTCGAAGCGGGAGATCCCTTATTTGTGATTCAGCCGGACCGCGGTTACAAAGCAACGGTGATGATTTCGAAATATGATATCGGTCTTATTGAAGAAGGACAGAAAGCAACGATAGCATATGCGGGAGAAACCTACGAAGGTGTTGTGGAAAGCATTGCCGCAGTTGCGGAACCCGATGCATCCGGCAAGCCCAAGGTAAAGGTTACGGTTGTTTTCAGTGACAAAGAGTTTAAACCCATCATCGGACTGGAGGCAGAGGTTTCGATTCTGACAGGGGACAAAGACGATGCATTGGTTGTTGACAGCAAAGGTGTCTATACGGATGATGAAGGCGATTATGTCTATGTGTTAAATAACGGTCAGGTGGAACGAAAGAATATCAAAGTCGGACTGAAGGGAAACGGCAAAGCCGAAATCCTGTCCGGCTTAGAAGCGGGAGAAGAAGTCATTACTTCCCCAATTACGGAGGAGGAAATCGGAACTCGCAGGAGCGCTAAATAAACCGGAGAGAATATGTTGTTTCGTAAAGTTTTAAGAGATTTAAAACAGAATGCGGTTCAGTTCCTTGCAATTTTCGTGATGACGTTTTTTGCACTCTTCGTCGTAGGCGGTTTTGACGGGGATTCAACCGGTGAGAGATATTCGATTGACGAGTATTTTGCCGATACGAATTTCAAGGATCTGGATATCCGGGGAGACATTTTCAATGCCTCCGTGATTTCCATGCTTGAGAATATGGAAGGCGTTAAAAGCGTAAACGGAATCCGTCATGGTACTGGAAAGGTGAATCCAAACGGAACCGATTATCTGGCTGTAATCAGTTATATCGACAAAAACGATGTCAGTTCGATGCTGATTTCCGAGGGCGAGGAATTCATTCCCGGTGCAGAGGGAGTCTGGGTGGAAGAGCAGTTTGCCAAACCACTTGGAATTCACGTCGGCGATGTCATTACCATTCAAACGGAAAATGTGAATTTCAAGGAAACGGTAAGGGGCATCGGGTACTGCCCGGAATATCTTTACTATGTACCGAACGATACCTATCCGGAGCCGGTTTACGGGGAGCATGCCTTCTTGATTATGGATATTTCCCAGGCCCCCGGAGAGGTATATTTCGATCAGATGATCGTGGATCTTACCGATGTAAAGGGACAGAGTGAAAGTCTGACCGATGCGGATATCCGTACCATGGAAATCATGCGAGATGAAGTGGCGGAGAAAATCGACAACCGGAATGTTGTGGTTAAGACCAAAACGGAAGATGAATTGTATCATCTTTACGTGGGAGCACTGAATTCCAGCGCCGTTCTTGCAACCGTATTCCCGACGATTTTCCTTGCTGTTGCCTGTCTCGGAATTGTCAGTACCATGACCAGACTGACGTCGAAACAAAGAACGCAGATCGGAACCTTAAAGGCCCTCGGGTTTTCCAGAAAGACCATTACCCTGCATTATCTTTCGTATTCGTTTGTGATTTCCGCGGTGGCTGCACTCCTCGGAGTTTTTCTGGGAGATTACTTACTCGGTTCGTATTTAACCGATCTGACACTGTATTATTACCAGAATCCTTATATGCGTATCCAGCTTTCGTTTACGAGCGTATATATGGCTTTGATTGCCGTCGGATTGTGCGTATTGATTACATTTTACTGTACAAGGCGGTTGCTTAGGGAAAATGCGTCCGATATTTTAAGACCGGAAGCGCCAAAAGGTGTGGGAAGCGGATTTTTCGAAAGGACACCGATCTGGAAAATGCTTGCTTTCGGAACGAGATGGAACATCAGGGATATCCGAAAGAATAAGTTAAGGACAATTCTTTCCGTATTCGGTGTAACGGTTTGTTCGATGTTACTCTTCGCGGCGGTGGGATTCTATGAATGCATGGAAGAACAGGTTGACTGGATGTATGATGACCTGATTCTGGCGAACAGCAAGATTACCTTCGAAGACAGTGTCGGATACGGAACGGTCAGTGATTATGCCAAAGAATATCACGGACAAATGGTTCAGTTTGATAACGTAACCATATATACCAAAGATCAGGAGTATATTCGTTTCCTAATGGTTGTGGATGAGGGAAATCTCTATCGCACCATGGATGAAAAATTATCCTATATGGAGATTCCGGGAAGCGGAGTTTTGGTTACCACCAAAACGGCGGAAAACCTAAACCTCCGGATCGGTGACGAGATTTCCTGGAGAATTCCGGGAGACAGGGAAACCTATACAGCCAAAGTATCGGGATTGATCAGACAGGCAACGGATCAGGGAATCCTTTTAAGCCGTGCCGCGTTCGAAGAAGTCAGGGGAGAATTTCGCCCCAGCATTGTTTACACCATGATGAGTGTGCCGAAAGAGCTTCAGTCAAGACCGGAAATCGTGGCCGTAAATGACAGACAGAGTCTGAAGGATATCTTGATCGCTTCCCACTCGACCGGATATGCGATTACGGGTATTTTGATCGTGATGGCGGTCATGATGGGAGTAGTGGTATTGTATAACCTCGGTGTTCTTTCCTATGCGGAGAAGATCCGCGAAATTGCCACCATGAAGGTATTGGGATTCCAGTCCATGAAGATTCGAATGATTCTGATGCAGCAGAATCTGACGATTACCGGAATCGGTGCAATTCTCGGAATTCCGGCAGGGTTGGCAGCGCTTAAAATCCTCGTAGACGGATTTACACTCGAGGACGGAGACATGGTGATTCGTCTTTCCGCAATACCTTACCTTGGTGCGGTTGTGGGAGCCATTCTGGTTTCCGTACTGGTAAACCTGTATGTCACATCGAAAGTAAACAGGATTGATATGGTGGAAGCATTAAAAGGAGTGGAATAAAGAGAAGAATATCTGATCGTAAAGTTCGGACGATGATTAAGAATACATGTCGGGAGGAGCTTTAGATGGCTGAATTTTATGAACCGATGCTCTATATGTCTACACCGGAACACCCCAATACCATGGGAGTGTGCATCGTGCTGAAGGAGTCTGTTGACGGAGAAATCCTTCGAAATGCGGTGGAAGATCTAAGAGTAAGATTTCCATACTTTTATGTTAAGGCAGTTCCGTCTGGAAATGATCTGACAGTAGAGGATAATTCGCTTCCCATGACGGTTCGAAACACCTGGGAGCCGATCAACCTGAATTCAAAGGAATCAAATTTTCACCTGGCTGCCTGGAAGTTTGAAGACAGAAAACTGGCCTTTGAAATTTCACATTCCCTGACGGACGGAGCAGGTGTTTTACCATATGTAAAGAGCACATTGTTTTTATACCTGTCGCGCAGGTATGGCGTGTCTTTTGACCGGGAAGGCTTTCGTCTTCCGGGGGATAAGATACCGCTGTCGGAGACAGGAAATCCCTTTGCGGAGCTTGATATAGACGGGGCAGAAGAGCCTGTGTATACCAAGGAGAGCATAACTGATTTCTACAGGTTCGGTGACGGTACGCTTAAGGATCCGGTTGCGACATTTGTTAAGATTCCGGAGTCGCAGATGATGCAGTTTTGCAGAGATTACGACGGGAGCCCCAATACTTTTCTGGCTGTGATGTTTGCAAGGGCGGTTCGACGCTATGATCCTGCAAGTGATAAAACAGTCAGCGTTTCCATAGCCGTTGATCATAAGGCTATGCTTGGTAATTATGACAATTACCGCCTGTTTGCGAATGTTCTTGAACTGGATTTTGCGAAAGACAGGTCGCTTCAGAATATTGCCAGGAATTGTACCATTGCCCGGGGACAGTTGATGCTGCAGGCTTCTATGGAGAATTCCCTATGGGCAATGAAGCAGAGAAAGGCAACATATGCCAAACTGAATCAGGTGCCGCTCGATATGAAACTTGGAATGATTGCCAAATCCGCAGGAAGCCTCAGGTGGAGTATTTCAATATCTTATGCAAACAGCAGGTCTTTCGGCCCGCTTGATCCGTATATTGATGAACTGTATATGATGGCAGAGCCCGGTGTGGCGGATGTTTTATGCGAGATTGCCTGCATCAATCACTTTTTCTTTTTGTGTATTGCGCGAACCTTTCCTTCTGAAAAGTTTACGGATATATTCCTGGACGAATTGTCAACGGTAGGGATTGATTATGAAGTTACAGGCAGAGAGCCTTTTCACCTGTGTGGGACAGAGGCTTACGGGAATTGAGTTGCAAATGATTGAGTATAAGCGTTATGACAAATCATATGAAGACGAAGTATTAAAGGTTTTTACAGAATCTTTTGTTAATTATCCTCTTTTTTGGGGAGTTTTCGAAGAACGGTTTAAGTCTGAGGTGAAGCTGCGCGGTTTTTATGATTGTCTGATGAAGGGAATATTCAAAGCTACCATTCGCAAGGATGACTGCTATATCGGTATTTCGGACGGAAAGGTTAAGGTTATTGTAATCATTGAGAAGCCATCGGACAAACCGGTTGGTTTCTGGGATTATGCCGTAAGCGGAATGGCAGGTATTATAGCGAGAATCGGGCTTAGAGACACCCTTAAGTTTATGGAAATGTCAGATAAAACGGAAATTGTTGTAAAAAGTATCCGGGAGCCCCGATGGCATTTGTATTTTCTGGCAGTTAATCCGAATTATCAAAAGCAGGGCTACGGAACGGGTGCGATACAGGATTTTGTTATCCCTTTGGTTAAATCCAACGGTGGAAAACTGCTTACCGTTACTACCAATGCTGAGAAAAACGTGGCCTTTTATACGAATAACGGATTCTCGCTTGTAAAAGAAGAAACGCTGGAATGCAATGCAAAAACGATAGGAAACTGGACGTTCAGAATGGATTTGTGAAGAATCGGGAGAAATTCTTTAGACTTTGCCCCATGGGCCGAATACGGACGGTTTTGGATAAATCCCCTTGATTATTAACGGGAAAAAGACTATTATGTTAGAAGCGACTAACCCGACGTTTGATTAGGAAAGCGGATTCCGCATCGGATATGCCGTAAAGCAGGTAAATATCCGGTGCGTTTTTTTGATTCAAGGTTAGTATATACTAACGCAAATTATACAAAACTAACCTAATCAGGCCGAGGGGAAAATCACATTGAAGAAAAGAATAAGAAGGAGGTATTTATCATGAAAGTATGGAAAGGAATTGCATTATTTGCTCTCGGAACTTTGTTTGGACTTGAGGGAATCAAGCTGTTGACGTCCAAGGATGCCAAGAAGGTTTATGCGCATTGTACGGCCGGAGTACTCAGAGCCAAAGACAATGTCCTGGGTCAGGTTACGACACTTCGTGAGAACTGCTCTGACATTTATGCACAGGCTAAAGAAATCAATGAAGAAAGAGCAAGGAAAGAAAAGGAAAACGAAATCCTTGATGCAGAGGAAGCGATTACAGAGGAGAAAGCTGTCGAAGCGGCAGCAGATGATTCTGCTGCGGAAGCATAAATGACGGGTCAGGGGGGAAAGTGATTAAAGAATGAGATTTACAATCAAACACGAACTGAAAAGAAGAATGAGAATTCATCTTCCGATGGAAAGGTTAAGCTTTAAAGAGGCGGATGTTTTTGAATACTACTTAAAGAGTTTTGATGAAATTAAGGACGCCAAAGTATACGAAAGAACGGCGGATGCGGTCGTTGTATTTGATTGTGACAGACTACAGGTGATTGAGATTGTCAGGCGCTTTTCTTTTCAAACCGTTCAGGTTCCCGACAAAGTGCTGGAGTCCTCCGGAAGGGAACTGTCGGCAGAGTATTTCGACAAGCTTGTGACGACGGTAATTCTGCACTACGGAAAACGCCTGATTCTGCCGGTTTATATCCGCAGAATCTGGGTCATCCTTAAGATGTTTCGCTATATTTGGAGAGGCCTTCGGACCATCAAAAACAAACGCCTGCAGGTAGAACTGCTGGACGCCATAGCCATAATGGCTGCTGTTTTATCGGGAGATTTCAACACAGCCTCAAGCATTATGTTCCTTTTGAAAATCGGAGATATACTGGAAGACTGGACCCATAAGCGTTCGGTGGATGATCTGGCAAGGCAGATGTCGTTAAATATCGATCAGGTATGGCTTCTTACGGATGAGGGAGAAGAATTGCGAGATTCTTCCGACATCGTTTGCGGAGACAAAGTCGTAGTCAGAGTAGGCAATATGATTCCTTTTGACGGAGAAGTGGTATCCGGAGAAGCCATGGTAAACCAGGCATCCATGACGGGAGAATCGGCTGCGGTATGCAAAAATGCCGGCATGAGCGTTTTCGCAGGCACTGTGGTGGAAGAAGGAGAACTTACGATAATCGTAACGCAAACGGAAGGCTGCGGGCGTTTTGACAAAATCGTAAAAATGATCGAAGAGTCGGAGAAACTGAAATCTTCTTTGGAAAGCAAAGCGGAAAGACTGGCGGATCATCTGGTTCCCTATACGCTTCTCGGCTCCGGGGTAACCTGGCTTTTCAGTCGTAACATGACGAAAGCATTATCGGTGCTGATGGTGGATTATTCCTGTGCGCTGAAAATGGCCATGCCCGTTTCCGTTCTTTCCGCAATCAAGGAAGCGTCGCAATACGGCATTACCGTAAAGGGCGGAAAGTTTTTGGAGGCTGTTGCCAATGCCGATACGATTGTGCTTGATAAAACGGGAACTCTGACCAAGGCTCAGCCGACGGTGGTAAAAGTCGTATCCTTCTGCGAGGAATCCGAGGACGAACTGCTTCGTCAGGCAGCCTGCTTGGAAGAGCATTTTCCGCATTCCGTTGCAAGAGCGGTTGTGGATTCGGCAAAGAGAAAAGGCTTACTTCATGAGGAACTTCATACGGATGTGGAATATATCGTGGCACACGGTATTGCCTCGAAAATCAACGAGGAAAGGGCTGTTATCGGAAGCTACCATTTTGTAATCGAAGATGAAGGCGTTCAAATACCGGAGGATAAGAAGGTAATATTTGATACCCTTCCGAATGAATACTCGCATTTGTATTTTGCGAAAAACGGCATCCTTTCGGCCTGCATTTTAATCGAAGATCCGATGAGAGAGGAAGTCAAAACCGTTGTCGAAAAACTTCGGGAACAGGGATTTGAGCATATTGTCATGATGACGGGTGACAGTGAAAGAACCGCGAAAAAGATTGCGGCCGAAGCAGGCATTACGGAATATTATGCGGAAGTACTTCCGGAAGATAAAGCAGGATATGTTGAAAGAGCGAAGGCGGACGGAAGACAAGTCATCATGGTGGGCGACGGAATCAATGATTCACCTGCATTATCCGCATCCGATGCGGGAATTGCAATCAGCGACGGAGCGGAGATCGCAAGACAGATTGCGGACATTACCATCGCTTCATCGAATCTGGAAAGCCTTGTAACCCTTAGAGAAATCAGCACATTCCTTATGCGGCGTATTAAAACCAATTACAGGACGATTGTCGGGTTTAATACAGCTTTGATTATTCTGGGTGTGGCAGGCATTTTGCCGCCTGCAACGTCTGCAATGCTTCATAACGGTTCCACAATTGCGTTGGGGCTTAACAGCATGACGAAACTTTTACCGGAGGATAAATCGTAAGATAACTCCTTGATTTTTAGAAATGAATATGTTATAACTAACAATAGTTAGATATAACTAACTGTTGAGTAAATCATACTGATTCCTCTTTCTTTATTGTCCGGAATGGGTAACCGGATGATGAAAGAGGAATTGAGTATGATCAGAGAAAGGAGAAGACAGAACATGTCATATTTAGAGATTGAAAAAGTAATCGGCAGAGAGATTTTAGACTCCAGAGGTAATCCGACCGTGGAAGCGGAAGTTACGCTTGCGGACGGAACGGTAGCAACCGGTACCGCACCCAGCGGAGCATCCACAGGTGAATTCGAAGCATTGGAATTGCGTGACGGAGATAAGTCCAGATATCTCGGAAAAGGTGTAACCAAAGCGGTTAACAATATTAATACAGTGATTAACGATGCTGTTGTAGGCCTTGAAGCATCTGATATTTATGCGGTTGATGCAGCGATGATCAAAGCGGACGGAACGAAAGATAAATCGAATCTCGGTGCCAATGCCATTCTTGCTGTTTCCATTGCAACGGCAAGAGCTGCAGCAAAATCTCTCGATATTCCTCTTTACAGATTTCTGGGTGGTATCAACGGAAACAGACTTCCTGTTCCGATGATGAATATTTTAAACGGCGGAGCCCATGCGGACAGTGCGGTCGATACGCAGGAATTCATGATTATGCCTGTTGGCGCACCTTCCTTCAAGGAAGCACTTCGCTGGTGCGCTGAAGTGTTCCACAACTTAAAGAAACTGATTAAGGACATGGGGGACGTTACCGCTGTCGGTGATGAAGGCGGATTTGCACCGAACCAGTTAAAGAGCGATGAGGAAGCAATCGAGAAAATTCTCGAGGCAATTAAGGTAGCGGGATTTGAACCCGGCAAAGATTTCATGATTGCCATGGATGCAGCCGCTTCCGAGTGGAAGAGTGAAAAAGGAAAAGGCTTCTACAAACAGCCCAAGTCCGGTAAAGAGTTTACTTCCGATGAACTGATTGCTCACTGGGAGAGCCTGGTAGACAAGTACCCCATCATCTCCATTGAAGACGGTCTTGATGAGGAAGACTGGGAAGGCTGGCAGCGCATGACTGCCAAGATCGGCAACAAAGTCCAGCTCGTGGGCGATGATTTGTTCGTCACCAATACAGAGCGTTTAAGCAAGGGTATCGAGCTCGGCGCGGCCAATTCGATTCTGATTAAATTAAACCAGATCGGTTCCGTATCCGAAACACTGGAAGCAATTAAGATGGCTCATAATGCAGGCTATACAGCAATTTCTTCCCACCGTTCCGGCGAAACCGCAGACACCACGATTGCCGACCTTGCGGTTGCTTTAAATACCTGCCAGATCAAAACGGGTGCACCCAGCAGATCCGAACGTGTTGCCAAGTACAATCAGCTCCTTCGCATTGAAGAGCAGCTTGGTGATGCGGCAGTTTATCCGCAGATGAAAGCGTTCCATGTAAACAGATAGGGAAAATGGATATATAAGGCAATCCCCCTCTTGCAAGAGAGGGGGATTTTGCCTTATAACACAGCAGAAAGCGGAGAAAAGATTATCGCTTCAAATACAGGAAGAGGATCGTGGTCAATGAAAACGGAAAAGCAGTATAAAGAATTAACAATAAAAGAGTTTACCAAGGCGGCGGACAAATACGAGAGTGATCATGCGGGAATCTATGAAATCTGTAAGGAGGATTATCCGTATATCGCTTCCGAACTCGAAAAAGAAGAATATCAGGATCTTCTTGATTGCGGTTGCGGAACAGGACCGATGATATCGCTTCTTTATGAGAAAGACCCGTTGAAGCATTATACCGGCCTTGATTTGACTCCCAAAATGATTGAAGTCGGTAAGTCAAAGAATCTTGCGGGTGTCGACTGGGTTGTGGGGGATTGTGAAAACCTCCCTTTTGAAGAGAACTCTTTCGATGTCATCATCTGCTCCAACAGTTTCCATCATTATCCGAATCCACAGAAGTTTTTTGACAGCGTACATAGAGTTTTAAGACCGGGAGGAAGACTGATCCTGCAGGATTATACGGCACCAAAGCCGATACTCTGGCTTATGAATCATACGGAAATGCCGCTTGCCAATATGATCGGACACGGAGATGTGGCAGCAAGATCGCTTGATGAAATCAAAACGTTTTGCGATGCGGCAGGATTAAAAGTTGAAAAACTAAACAGGGCCAGGAAAATGCGTCTTCACCTGGTCGCAAGAAAAATGCAATAAGTCGAAAAAATGGAGCGTATACTGAGTATACTATTATGAGGTGGGAAAAATGATATTAACGGTATTTCTGGCAATTATATTTTGCGCGGCCATGACATTGATGATGTTTTCGGCGATTGCATTTATTCAAAACACGAAATTCTTTTCTTCCGCACCAAAGGAAGCAAGAGAAGTGCTGATTCCAAGAGAGAAAGAACTTTTCTACGGAGCACATGCAATTGGATGGGTGCTTATGACATTCAGTTTCCTCATGATCCTGGGTGTGGGCTTTATTTCCATATGGGACGGTTTCCGAAATCACTTCACGTTTCTGCAATTCTTCTTAAGGTTCGTAATCATCTTTTCGGCTTATAAAGTATACGACATGATTTTTTTTGACTATTTCCTGCTTATGAGATACCGGTTCTTTCAGTTTTATTTTCCGGAAGTGGAGAGCGTATATGCCAACAGGAAATACGGATACAATATCAGAAGCCAGTTGTTGAAACTTCTCATTATTTTCCCCGGGGCATCGGCACTTGTGGCATGGCTGTGTTCTTATCTGGTCAGATAAACAGGGAAGCAGAGTGTGGCCAAAAAGGAATTTTCACAGATTATTACAGTGAAATTAAAGGAGCAAAAATGCAGTACGAAGAAATGGGTAACATGACGGGAAAGACAATGATGCTTTTGCCGGGAACATGCTGTGACTGGCAGATGAATTTTGAAAAAGTAATTCCGTATTTATCGGAGAAATATCATCTTATATGCGTGAATTACGACGGCTTTGACGGAAGCAATGAGATCTTTCCCGATATGATTACGGTTACGGAAAAGATAGAAAAATACATCATAGAAAATCACTGCGGAAAACTTGACGGTGCAATCGGATCTTCCCTCGGATCAAGCTTTGTAGGTCAGCTTGTTCAAAGAAAAAACGTGCATATCGACCATGCGATTTTCGGAAGTCCCGATCTTGATCAAAGCGGAAAAGTAAGCGCATACCTTCAGTCAAAGCTGGTGGTTCCGCTTCTTACAAGCGTTACAAAGAGCGAAAAGAAAAGAAACAGGACAAAGGAAAAACTGAAAAGCTTTTTCCTGATGGATGAGGAAACGGCGGAAAAGTTTGTGGCAGGGTTTTCAAGATTCAATCCCGTTTCAATCAAAAATGAATATTATACGGATCTTTTGACCCATCTTGATAATGATATCAATGTAGAGCATACGATTCCGCATTTTATCTATGCGAACAAGATGGGAGAAAAGTATCTCAAACGGTATAAGAAGTATTTTCACAATCCCGATATTCGCGAGTTTAACATGCAGCATGAACAATGGGTATTCAGCGGTGAGGAGTATTCTATTCCCGTGCTGAAAGCAATCGATGAGTTTATGGAGATGCCGGTGTAAACTCACAAAGACTTTATTGACAGAAACCTATATTTATGGTAAATTGATTAAGGTTAGAAATGACTAACCAATATAATAACAGCCGCCCTTTGGACGGCTAATTATATGACAGAAGGTTAGATATAACTAACCAAACAAACCGAGCACTAATGATTTAGTGAAATCGTGTAAAAGGGGAATGTACGAGTGATGGAAGACAGCACAATTGTAGAGAACTGTTCGCCGACACTGGCCGGCATTAAGACGGGAAATCTGTTTTCCTGTGAATACCAGAGTCGCAGGGAGGTCTGCGAGTACTTAAAAAGAACCAATGCGATACTTGTCAAAAAGGGAATACGCATTGTGCCGATCAAGTATTATGAAAAGCGTGTTGTTTTATATATATACCGGCCCTGTTTTCTCTGCCGTGATCTGAATAACGAAGTGGCAAAAGCATACATGGAAAAACTCGGATATAAAGCGGAAAATCCGGATTACTGCGTTACCCGGCTCGGCCGGAGAATGAGAGAAAATACCATGCAGGATGATTTCCCTCATGAGGTCGGATTCTTTCTCGGTTATCCGCCGGAAGACGTACTCGGATTCATGCAGCATAAAGCCAAAGAGTATAAATGTGTCGGTTGCTGGAAGGTTTACGGAGATGTGAAAAATGCCAGAAAGACATTTGATGCGTATACGAACTGCACGAAATGTCTGCTGGGAAGATTTAAGGAGGGAGCATCCCTCGAACAGTTAACGGTTAAAATGCCCGATGCAGTATAAGCGGCTTTAACATAATCATAAAACGCAAAGGGGTAATACCCCGGAAAGGATAGCAGTTATGAAAACAGCAGTGGTTTTTTGGAGCGGAACCGGTAATACGGAGACTATGGCAAATGCCGTATCCGACGGTATGAAAGGCGCGGGTGCGGAGGTAAGCGTAATCTCTGCCGCAGATTTTACGAACGACAAAGTTGCGGAATTCGATGCAATTGCATTCGGATGCCCGGCAATGGGAGCGGAAGTACTTGAGGAAGACGTTTTTGAACCGATGTTTTCAGGTATCGAGAGTTCTTTATCCGGAAAGAAAATCGGATTGTTCGGATCCTACGGCTGGGGAGACGGCCAGTGGATGCGTGACTGGGAGGAGCGTTGCAAGGCAGCAGGCGCTGTCCTTTCATCAGAATCCGTAATGGCGAATAATGAGCCGGATGATGATGCCATTAACGCATGCAAGGCATTGGGAAGTGCTTTGGCATCATAATTTTGTGAAGGGGATTTATATAAAACGTGGAGCAGAAATGCTTCACGTTTTTTATTCCGTGTTTATTTCGGTCAATCCTTCTTGACATTTGTTAACACCACTTTACCATTGCACACAGACTGGCAACAATCGAAGCCGCCGACCAGATTCTGGTCATCAATGACGGCCGTGTGGCTGAGCGGGGAAAGCATGAGGAACTGGCAAGCCTCGGCGGAAAAAATGCGGAGTTTGTAAAGATAAGGAATGCTGCGGAAAACCGGCAGATATAGTTTTGAAGTTACAGGGATTAAAGCCTTACTGGAAGCAACTGCCGGGGTATGGTATAATATTGAAAAATCCGGAAAGGGGGATAGTTCATGAAAAGAAAAAAAATTAGAAAACTGTCAATCCTGCTTGCCTGTTCAATGGCAGCGGTACTTATGCTTACATCCTGTAAGGGTAAGAACGCTTCGCAGCCGGAAAGTTCTTCCGGGAATCCGCAGGGAACATCCGAAGTAATTACATATGAATCCAAACCGGTTCCGAAATTATCGGTTTATATCGACGAAACCGCAGAGGGATACAGTACGATCGAGGAGATGCAAACGGATTATTTCCATGAAGCGAAATGTACCGGTACCCTGGATCTGGACGTACCCGAGGGATTTACAGGGGAATATACGGATGAGGCTCAGGAGAGCGTTCATGATGTAAAGCTTAACTACATCAGGGGACGCGGAAACTCCACGTGGACGCTTGCCGACAAGAAGCCGTATAAGATCAAGCTGGAAGACGGAATGGATCTTTTCGGTATGGGAAAGAACAAAGAATGGGCACTTCTGGCCTGCCGTTATGATACGGTTTTTCTCCGTAACAGATGCACCAATTATCTCGGAGAACAGATGGGACTTATGTATACACCCCAGAGTGTTCCCGTTGAGTTATACATGAATGATGAATATCAGGGACTTTACTTCCTTTCCGAACTGGTGGAAGTTCATGACGGCCGCGTAGAAATCGACGAACTGGAGCCGGAAAATACGGCGGATAACGAGATTACGGGCGGATATTTATTCTCTGTCATGCTCGAGGAGTTTGCTCCCTTGGAGCCCGGCGGAAATGTCATTCAGACCAATGCAGGGGTTACATTCCTTGCCGACACACCGTCCTTCGATCCGGAAGACGGAGAAGTAAGCAAAGAGCAAAAAGAATACCTTCGTAATTATCTGCAGGAAACAGAGGATGCCATTCTTTCCGATGCATCGAATATCAGTGACTATATCGATCTTCAGTCGGCTGCGGATTACTGGTGGATTCAGGAGTTTTGCCGCAATGAGGACGGATTCTTAACAACCAGCTCCTATCTTTACAAAGAACGTGACGGAGTCATCAAATTCGGCCCGTTATGGGATTTTGACGGAGCATATGATTATGCTTTCTACGATCCGAGACCGGTGGATGGATTTAACAATACCTCCATGCTGTGGCTCGACCATCTCCGTCAGGAAAACCCTGAGTTCCAGACTTTGTTAAAAGAGCGTTACAAGGTTTTCGATGCGGCACTCGAAGAACTGATTAAGGATGGCGGCGTCATTGACCGCTATGCGGGAGAAAACCGTGATGCATGGGAAAAAGACCATGAAAAATGGGGTTATATCGAACGTGATGCCATGGAAGAACACGAGGAAGAGCCGGAATGGATGAGCATGACCTACGACGAGGTTGTGGGCGTTTATAAGAAATGGGTAAGTGACAGAAGAGACTGGATCCTGGCAAACATGGATGATATTTCAAAGGTATACTGCGATGTCACGTTTGAAACCGAAGACGGTGATGTCTACGACATACTTTCGGGAGAACCTCTCGGAAAATATATTGAAAATGCTCCTTTGACCGGACCCGAAAAAGAGGGCTATGTTTTTACCGGATGGGTCAGCAAGGATGACGGAGTATCCGTATACGAAAAAGAAATTGCGGAAGGTCTTACTTTTGTACCCGAGTATGTCAGCGAGGATGAGACCGAAGCGGCCGAGGAGATTCGTTTCGGCCTGCGCAGTATTTCCCTGCCGGCAGGCATGGCAGGCTATATTCCGACTTATGTGACACTTCCTTATGAAGCGCAGGATACAAGAATGACATGGAAATCCAAGGACAGTTCCGTTGCAGAAGTGGATGAACGCGGACGGATCAGCGCATTAAAGCCCGGCGATACCGTAATTACCGCAGAACTTCTGTCCGGAGCATCGGATACCATTAAGGTTCATGTATACGATCCCGAAGAACAGGACAATAATCCGGAAGTAAAACTGGTTGTTGATGAAAGCATGACATTAAAGGCAGGTGAATCCTGCTATCTGGATGTGGATTTCGATGCCGGAAATTCCCTTCCGAGAAATTTCCGTTTCGTCTTTAATTCCAAGGACGAAGACGTAGTAACCGTGGATGAGAATGGTCTTGTTACGGCTGTTGCACCGGGAGAAGCCACGATTGTGATCAGACCGACCCGGGGCGGAATCAATTATGACCGTGTGAGTGTGGAAGTGAAAGTAAAATAATCCTTTGCTTTCATAAGGACCAATTTAAATCGAAATGAAAGGGAATGGCTAAAAGGTCCATTCCCTTTTGTTAAGTTGCGGGCAGGGAGGCAGAATGATAAAATATAGGGGCAGAATCGATTTCAATTAAAAGAGGGAATTGAAGAATGGCACAGGAAACACATTATGATGCATTTATCAGCTACCGTCACAGTCCGTTGGATCAAAAAATCGCAACGGCACTTCACCGGAAGCTTGAAAACTATACCCTGCCGAAGGCAATTGCCAAGAAGATCGGTAGAAGAAAATTGGAACGTGTATTTCGCGATACGACGGAATTATCCGTATCCGCGGAACTTTCCGAGGTGATCAATCAGGCATTGATCCAGTCGGATTATCTTATAGTCATCTGTTCTCCGAGGCTTCCGGAGTCTGTCTGGTGTATGAAAGAAGTGGAAACTTTCCTGAAACTGAAAGGAAAGGACCATATTTTGCTGGTTTTGATCGAAGGGGAACCGGAGGAATCTTTCCCGGAAATCCTTCGTTACGAAGATGTTGTAAAGAAGGACATAAACGGAGAAGAAGTAACGGTTCGGGAAACCAGGGAACCGCTTGCGGCCGAATGCCGGGGAAAAACTCCCAAAGAGTTAAAAAATGCGATAGATGATACAACTCTGCGTCTTTGTTCCGCTATTTTCGGAATCAAATATGACGATTTAAAACAACGGCACCGGGAAGCCAAGATCAAACACCGTGTTTTGATTGTGGCAGTTGTTTTTATGGTTCTTTTGCTGGTTATTTCCCAAAGTATCTTTTTCCTGTTTCGACTGCGTAAGCAAAACCGCATCATTGAGGATAAACTTGCCGATTCCACCGCATCGGCTTCCGCAAGCTTATTGCGGGAAGGAAGAACGTTGGATGCTGTTTATGCCGCCAGAAGCGTCTTGCCGAAAGACGAAACCAAAGGATATAACGCAAATGCTTTCCGTGCTCTGGCAGATGCAACCGGAGTATATACCATTCCCGGAAAATACCGTTCAAACAGAATTCTGTCCTTCCCGTCATCGGTTTTAGATGTCAAGTTTTCCGCTGACGGACACTATGTAACGGGATTGGATTATAACGATAATTTTGCTTATGTGTTGGACACCACGGATTCGTCTTTAATCCATACCCATAATGATATTTCTTACAACACGCACAATATCTCTTACAGTGGGGATAATGCGGTTCTTTTCGCGGATGAAAATAAAATAATCTGCTATACCCCGGAAGATGATACCGAGCGCGAGTTGATACCAAAGAGCGGCTATCTGTATTCTTCCGATGATTATTCCGTTACACTGGCTGCAACGGATAAAACACTCTATGGAATATCCGACGGGAAAATACTGTACGAGAAAGAATACGCTTCCATGATACCGGACGAAAACAAAGATCCTGATATTCCGGACGATTTCTTTACCGCCCCCAAAATATCATCGGTTGTTCTGTCATCTGACGGAAAGTATGCCGTTGCGCTGTTTGAAGATTTTGATATGGATAACAATGTACTATGCGAAGTCATATGTTTTGATTCTTTCACGGGAAAAACACTGTACTGCAATTCTTTTGATTACTATGTCGAGTGTGTTTATTTTGACGGAAAATCCCTTATTACGTTGGAGAGTTCGTATGAAGTGGATTCTTCGGAAAGTGCGTTGCATAGAATCGACGTCGGCACGAATACTCCGGTCCGCTCCGTACCGTTTGACGGGGAATCCTTCTATGGATTCTATGCCTGTGGAAACCGGTATTTACTGTACAACACCACACGTGTTGTGTTGCTTGATGAACGGTTGGAAATCCGCTATTCGCTCGGAATAGGAGAAAGCGGAGTGACTCCGTTTACATATGAAGGCGGACCGGGCATATTTTTAATGAACGGCAAATTGTATCTGTGGAGTGAAGAGATGAACTTTTTCTACAATGCGTATGATTTTGGCAGAAACGATAATTCCAATTTGAAATGTTATTTCAATAACGGAATCATATATATCCTGAAATTCAATTCCGATTTTATTACCGTTTATGAAAAACACGGTTCTCCCTATCTGAAGGAAGCATCCGAAACGGAAGTGGAAAGTGCATTGAACGATAACGACACTATAAATGAACCAACCGGGGAAGACTCGGAATTGATTGTTCCATCGGATGATAACAAATTCTATGCCGTACAGAATACGGATTGGAAAGTAGCCATATACGATGCCGACACCAAAAAATGTGTTTTCGATACCTACTCCATCGAAGAAGAAATTTTAAGTTTTTACTATGTGGAACCGGACGATGTTTATGTTTTGTCCGACTTCTGCGGAATCAGCATTTTTACACCGGAATTTAAATTCATATCCAGAATAGATGACGTCGGTTTGCTTGGCAGAAATCCGGAAAACGGACATATGATCATCAGTAATTCCGAAGGGAATTTTGAACTCAGCGTAGCAACATACGAGGAGGTAATCGGCATTGCGGATGAAATGCTCGGAGATTACCGGCCGGATGAAAGAATACTGGAAAAATACGGTTTGAAGTGAGATACGGTTATGAAAAAAGAAGAAAAAACGAATGCGCTTCGTTTACTTGACGGAAAGAAAATCGAATACATCGTGCATTCCTATGAGGCGGATCCTTCTTTAAGCGGAGAGGAGATCGCCAAACTGCTGGGAGAGCCCTGTGAGAAAGTTTTTAAAACTCTTGTAACAGTCGGAAAGGCGGGAACACATTATGTTTTTGTCATACCCGTGGCGGAGGAACTGGATTTAAAGAAAGCTGCCAAAGCGGCCGGGGAGAAATCCGTGGATATGATCAAACAAAAGGAACTGCTTCCGCTGACCGGTTACGTACACGGCGGCTGTTCTCCGATCGGAATGAAAAAGCAGTTTAAAACGTTTATTCATTCCACGGCTTCCGAATATGAAGTTCTGTTTGTCAGTGCCGGAAAGGTGGGTTGTCAGATGGAACTGAAATTTGCGGACTTACAGAAAATGGTTCCGATTACCGTAACCGATCTTATTAAGGACAATTCAGCATCGGAGCATTATATGGTACAATAACGAAAGTTATTGTTACAGTAAATGCGTCAGCATTTATGGTATAATAAAAAGATAACATTTTAAGTGTAAAAGAGGGTATGCCGTGGATGATTTTGTGAATGAGGCAGAGCAGTTTGATGATCTGACCATGCTCTGCATTGAGTATAAGGGGAAACAATCGTAATAGATTCAGGAGAAAAAGATAGATGAAATTCTTGAAAAAAGTTTGGAATTTGTTTGCATATGCGGGAGTGGACAAAAAAGAATACAGGAAACTTCTTCCCTCCGTATACAAAGAGAATCAGCAGATTCTCAAGGTGTTTTCCGTGATCGCTGCCGTGATCTTCTTTGCGCTCTTTGTCGTAAGCGCACTTTCAAAGGGATTTGCGAATGTGAATGCGCCCACATATCTGGTATGCGGTGTAATCATGCTGGTGCTTATGTTATGTGTGTTCTTTTTGACACCGAAGCATCCTTCGCTGGTGCTCGTTCTCGTTTATGTATTCGAGACGGTTCTGTATGTTTTCGGCATTTTTGTTTCCATGCTTCATGCGGAAAAGCCTGCCGTTTCGGCGGTCGCGTTCCTTCTCGTAAGCCCGCTTTTATTCTATGATTTTCCGGTAAGACTATCGTCGCAGCTTTCCATTGTCGTGGTTGCTTTTTGCATCATCGTTAAGCTTGTGAAAGAGCCGGAAGTTGCAAGTACCGATATCTGGAACATGATCACGTTTGGAATCGTAGCAGTCTTTGCGACTATTTTTATCATGCAGATCAAGTTCCGTGCCTTATCGCAGTCGAGGCAGATTGAATATATGAGTCAGACGGATCTGCTGACGGGTGTGAAGAACAGGAATCATTACGAAAACCGCATGCAGGAATATCCGGAACTGTGTTCCTCCAATTTAATCTGCATATACGGCGATGTAAACGGTTTGCATGAACTGAACATTCAGGAAGGTCATTTGGCCGGGGATATTATGCTTCAGAAGGTTGCGGAGATCATGCGTTTAAGATTCGGAGAAGAGCATACTTACCGAATCGGCGGTGACGAATTTGTGGCTTTCAGGCCGGATGACAGGCCGGAACAGGTTAAATCCGAGATTGACGGAATGGATAAAGAGATTACCGAACTGGGATACCGGGTTTCCTTTGGCTTTGCCGAGCAGAGTAAGGAAAACGGAAAACTGGACATGAGTGAACTCGTAAAAGAAGCGGAAGAGAACATGTTCCTGGTTAAGAAAGAGTTTTACAGTAAACCGGAGAACAGAAAGAAAACATTGCGTATGCATTGAATCTGAGCGAAACAGAATACGACACAGGGGGGCTAACATCGTATGCAGTTTTATTCGGAGGGTTTTTTTGGCTATGGGGAAAAGGGTAATTATATTCCGTACAGTTGGGATTTCTTTATCCCGATTGCTATTTTGATTGCGCTGTCGGCGCTTCTGATCATCTACAGAAAACAGATCCGCAATTTTAAAAAAGAGCAGACCGTTCGTTTCATCATCGGATTTATCATCATAATCGTGGAGATGTCCTACTACTGGCGTGTCCTTTATGTGGGAGATGAAGCGGGAAAACCGGATCTTTTGTCCAAACTGCCGATCCAGCTTTGTGAATGGGGCGCCATCTGCGCGGCCTTCATGATCATGTCTTTAAACGATACCCTCTTTGGAATCAATTATTTCGTAACCTTTATGGGAGCGGGCATTGCGCTTTTTGTTCCTCAGACGGTTATTACCTATACCGGTCCGACATATTACCGGTATTATCAGTTCTGGCTTGAGCATATTCTGCCGATTCTGGCAACGATTTATGTAGCTGCGGTACATAAAAAGAAACCCCGATACAGAGACATTTGGATAGCCTACGGGATGATCGTTCTGCTGGCAATCCCGGCGACGATTGCGAATTTCGCCATTCCCGAAGCTAATTATTTGTATGTAAGGCAGGACATCCCGTTTATTCCGAATAATTATCCGATCAGAGTGGCGGCTTATTCCGTTATCGTTTTGATTTTGTTCCACATCCTTTACGGCGGATGGAAACTCGGTGAGAAAATGACCGGTAAAGCGCATATGACGCAGAAAGAGAGTTAAGATGTTTGGTTCCGGACAAAAAGAAACACTGTTGGAAGTGCAGAATCTTCGTAAAACATACGGAAGCGGTGATAATATCGTAAGGGCCCTGGACGGAGTGGATCTGGAAGTTTACAAAGGGGAACTTCTGGTGATTTTGGGTAGCAGCGGAAGCGGCAAATCAACGCTTTTAAATATGATTGGCGGAATGGACCGGCCGAGCGGCGGAAGCATCCGCTATAGAGGCCGTGAGATCAGCCATTTCAAAGACAGGGATTTAACACTTTACCGCAAGAACTGCATCGGCTTTGTATTCCAGGCATTTAACCTGATTTCCGAATTGACGGTGCGGGAAAATGTTGCACTGACGGCCGATACAAAAAACAATCCGGATATTGTGGATGAAATGCTTGACCTGCTCGGACTTGAGGAAAAGAAGAATAAATATCCTTCGCAGTTATCCGGAGGGCAGCAGCAAAGGGTTGCAATCGCCAGGGCGCTTGCCGGAAATGCGGATATTTTACTCTGCGACGAACCGACGGGTGCGCTGGATTCCGAAACGGGCAAACAGATTCTGATCCAGCTGCAGAAATTATGCAGAGAGAACGGAAAAACAGTCATTATTGTTACACATACAAGGGAAATGTCCTTAATGGGTGACCGCGTCATCCGTGTTAAGGACGGTAAGATTCAGAGTACATGGGTAAACGATGAACCGGAAGATGCGGAAAGGATTAGTTGGTAGCCGATGGGCAAGGGTTTATTTCGGGCTTTGCTGAAAAAGTACATACGACTGGTTATCGCCATGGTACTGGTTTCGTCACTGGGTTGCGGCATTATGTCCGGAATATCCGGTGGCGTTTTGTCTTTAAAGGAGTCTTTAAATGACTATGTAAGGGATGCCAAATATCCGGATGTAATTATTACCACGGAAGTGACTGAGAGAGATATCGTTGAGAAATTAAGGGCGATTGAAGGTGTGGAAGCGGTGGATGCCAGACTGATGGGCAACCTTGCTTTGATCAACAAGGAAGGCCGAATCCTTTCAACGCAGGCGATGTCATATGATGAAAATGAATTCCAGGAGTTTTACTTCTGGGAAAAAGGGGAGAAAAAGGGAGATTATCCGATTCTTCTTGAGCATAAATTTGCCATGGATAACGGGTTTGGAATCGGTGAAGAGATCGAAATCAGAATGGATGATGAGACAAGGATCGGTACGGTTTACGGGGTTGTATCCAGACCTGAAATGATCGCTGAGCCAAGCCTTGCGGGAAGAAGCCTGACTGCCGGTGACGTCGGTTATTTGTATGTTCCGAACATGGTACTCGAAAGAGAAGAAAACCCTGAGCATACGAAGGGTCTGGCAGAGTGGGAAGAATCCAGCGAAGAATATGAGCAGGCCAAAGCCGATGCCGAAGAAGAGCACGATAAGGCCGTAAAAGAAATCGCCGATGCGGAGGAAGAACTGAAAGAAAAAGGCGAGGAGCTGGAAAAAGGTATCCGCGAAGCAGAAGCAAAGAAAGCGGAACTTAAGCAGGGTACGGAAGAAATCGATAAGAAGTTAAAGGAAATCGAAGACCTTGAAAATGATCTGAAGAATAAAAAGGCATCGGTGGAAGACGGCTATACCAAAGTGGCAAACGCAAGGGCAACGCTTCAACAGCAAAAAGAAGAACTTGCCGCAAAACGCCGTGAACTGGATGCGAAGAAGACAGAGCTGGAAGATAAAAAAGCAGAACTGCTTGCCAATCTCGATGAGGTCAATCAAGGGCTCGAAGAGTTAAAGGACCGGAGAGAGGATCTGGAAACCTGGAAGGAACTGATTCGCCTTTTAAAAGAAAACGAAGACGCCCTCGAGGAATTGGTGAAGGAAGTACTTGATACGGATGATATTTACATGTGGGGCAAAATGGCTGTTTTGCTCATGGATATCTATTTGTCCAACACGGATTATATTGTGGAGAAGCTGGAAGAGGCCGAAGAAAAACTGGTGATGTACGATGTGATCATCACCGAATTAGAGAATGCGGGACTGGATGCGACTGAGTATATCGCTGCCAGACAGGAGATTCTGGACCTTCTTGAGATCATCGGAATCAGCAGAGATCAGGTGTCTTGGTTTGTGGAGGATTTAAAGGCATTTGTGGATGAGATGCAGGAATCCCGCAGACTTTTGATTCTTATGCTGGATGTAGTCGGGGAACCGGAGAACATCGAGATCTTAAGAGTTAAAATTGCTGATGCCTGCAACGAGTTTCTCGATAAATATGTCAAAGACCGTAAAATCACCGAAGAGGTGCTGAATGCCGCAATGCGGTATATTGAGAATGCGGAGCAAAAGATCAATGACAGCGAGAATACGCTTCTTGATTTAAAAAAGCAGATCGAGGACGGCCTTGCACAAATCGAAGACGGTCTGAAGCAGATTGCGGACGGATATAAGGAACTGGACGGATACGATGCCAAAGTTCGTGACGGGGAAGCTGCAATCAATAAAACGGCGCAGGAACTTGACGATTACAGCAGGCAGATTGCGGACGGATATAAACAGACAGCCGACGGAAGAAAGCAGGCTGAGGATTACCGCAAAGAAATCGCCTCCGGAATCAGGAGAATCGACAATGAAATCCTTGACGGAAAGAAGCAGTACGCCGAAGGTGAGCAGAAGGTAAATGACGCCAGGGAAGAACTGGAAACGAAGTGGAGCGAGGCGGAGGAGGAACTCTCCAAAGCAAAGGAAGATCTTGATAAAGCCAAAGAGGAACTGGATTCCTGGGAAGGATATGATTCATACTGCAATCAGTTCCTGATCCGTATTCGTGAGGGCGCATCGGATTCGGATGTGCTTTCGAAAGCCGAAAAAGTGCTTGGCGATGTAAAGATCAAAGACAGTTACACCTATGATACCTCAATGGTAAAACATAAAATTGATGCGAATGTTGACCCGATTGAAATCATTGCTTTGTTTGTACCGATTGTTTTCTTTGCGGTGGCAATGATCGTGGTGTCGCTTTTTATGTCTCTTTTGATCCGTCAGTGCCGCAGGGAAATCGGAATCTTACGTGCGCTCGGGTATTCGAGAAACGCAATTGTACTGATCTTCTGCGTGATCAATGCGTTTGCGTCGCTTTGCGCCGTATTACTCGGCTTTGCAATCGGGTTTGCCGTATCGCGCTATATCGGCACTTATTTTAAAGGATTTTTCGATCTGCCGGATTTTTGCTATGTACTTCCCTGGAGAAGGATCGTTATTTCCGCCGCATTAACCTTTGTGGTCGGTCAGTTTGCAACACTTCTGGGTACCGGATTTGTAAGCCGTATTTCTCCGACGGAAGCCATGTCACGTCCGACTCCGCAGGGCAGCGTACATTCCGGCAATTTTATGGGAAATGCAGAACCGTTCTTTAAATACAGTGTTCTGTCCCTGCTTCGCGGTAAGGTGCGGTTTTTCGTATCCGTAATCTGCATCTCCTTCTCCGTTATGCTGATTTTGATGGCAATCTCGTTCTATCTGTCGAAGAACGAGATCCTGAATGAATATTTCAATAAGCGTATCAATTATGATTGCGAGGTCTTTACCAAATCGGAACCGAGTGCTGCATTTGTTCAAAGCATTGCCGATTCCGGATATGCAAGGAATCCGGAAGTGGTAGGTTATTATCAAAGAGGAATCATCGCAAACGGAGTAAACAAAAGGGCTACGCTTAAGGTTATCTCCAAGGATACGGATAAGATCCGCATTCTGGATCCGAGGGGAGAAAGAATAGACCTTTCGGAGGAAGGAATTATTCTTGAGAAACACCTAGCTGATGAACTGAAGGTAAAAGCCGGAGATGAAGTGCTCATAGACGGACATTATTTCAGGGTCAGTGCACTCAGCGAGCAGAGCGAGGTACGCCGGCAGTATCTTTCCTTTGAAGCGGCTGAGGTTTTGGGTAAGCCGGACGCTTCCGCCGTGATCTTAGATATAGATACAGAGGATGAAGTGGCATTCCTTGAGAAGTTGAGCAGAGACGATGAGTACGGTTATGCTTCGTTTACGGATCGCGCTTATAAGGCATGGATCAAGAATTTTGAAGCATTTACCGTTGCGGCAGTGATTGTGATCGTATTCTCGATCCTGATCGGCTTCGTGGTGGTATTTAACACTTTGAGGGCCAATCTGCAGCAGCAAAAGAGAGAACTCTGTGTGATCCGCACGCTTGGTTTTCTGCATTCACAGGTCTCCGCCAAACTGTTTTCGCAGTCCGGATTATATTTTGTATTTGCGGGAATTCTCGGTGTTCCGCTTGGAATTGTTCTGACCAAAGTCATTCTAAAGAGTATTGAAATGGATTCCAGAAGTTACCCGTATGTGAATTCGCCGTTCATATACATTATTTCCATGGGCATTGTATTTGCGTATATCATCTTCAGTCATGTGATGTCCATGCAGATGATGAAGAAATGGGATCTTGTGGAAAATGTAAAAGACAAGGAATAATGGAGGTTTTAATTTTTATTAGACAAAATGTAAAATATACTTGACATGATGTAAAAGATGTATTACGATATGATCAGTCGACGAGGTAACTGTAAATAATCATCCATCGAAAAAGAGGTCATATCATGAAAAAAGTTAAAACAGGCATAATCATTCCCGCAATTATCTTTATCATTTTAGTACTTTGCTCACCTTTAATCTTTCTGTACAAATCACCGCAGGATGAAAGTGTACAGAAATGGAACAGCAGGATCACCGTAACGGACGGTAAGGTTGATCGGGACAAAATTTCCAAAAAGTTTACCGTAAACAAAACCGGCGAAATCACACTGTTTTTTTCCTTCCTTCCGGTAGGCGTAGAGAAAGACGATGTATCGAATGTCGATATCAATAAGATCGGATGTCTGACAACTGTAGTTGTAGAGAATGAAAAAGGCGAAATCGAATATACATCAACGGCAGGAAGCGTGTTTCTGGATACTACGATGTATCTTGAGGCCGGCAATTATACCGTAACATATTATTATCACTCCGATGCGGAAGCTTTCAGGGAATTCGCCAACGAATATCTGTGCAGCCAAAGAGCTACCGAGGAGATTATCAAGGAGACCGGATTTGAGAATTTCGAGAAAAACGCGACCACGGATTTTATCTATGAACTGAAGGTTTATTCCGACAAGGCAGACCGTACGCATACCGGAGTCATCTTACTTTGGGCACTGTGCATCGGCATTTCCTTTGGTGCGTTGATTGCCGGAATCTTCAAATATTCGGACGCTCCGGACGGCAAATACAGATATGACGAAAGACAAAGAACCGAACAGGGACGCGGATACAGAGCAGCTTTTATTGCTACTGCGATTTCCCTTATCATTCCGTTGATGCTTGGTTCCACCGGAATCATCGGCAGTGAGTTTATGTTATTCTTTATCATTCTTGCACTCTTTATAGGCGTATCCGTACTGATCGTTTACTGGATCTGGCATGAATGCTATTTTGCAATCAACGAAAATTCCACAAGACTTATGATCTTCATCGGAATTTTCGGAGTCCTGAACCTTGTTATTTCGGTGATCAATTTCATCGGCGGATACTTAATCGTAAACGGTGTTCCGACAATCAGATGTTTAAATCTGTTTGTTGCCCTTCTGTCACTTGAAATCTTCATTGCCATCCTGGCAAGACGCGCTGCCAATGCAAAACTTGAGGCACAGGAAGGAGAGGATGAAGAATGAAAAATCTCAAACTGAAGGCTGCCCGTGCTGCGATGGACCTCTCCCAGCAGGATCTGGCGGACAAGGTCGGGGTTTCGAGACAGACCATAAATGCCATCGAAAAAGGCGATTATAATCCGACCATCAATTTATGCCGGACCATTTGCAGGACACTCGGCCGGACACTGGACGATATTTTCTGGGAAGAGGAAGAATAAAATATGGCAATCATACTGAATTTCATCCTGGTGATCTGTGAAGTCATTGCTTTTATCATCACATTTCGCAAAAAGAAACAACACTTTTATCTGTACTATACGCAGATTTCCAATTTCATCTGCCTGATATCATCTTTATGCCTTTTGATATTCGGGCAGAGGGGTTGGGTGAGTGTGATGCGTTACCTTAGCACAACCATGCTGACCATTACATTCCTGATCACGGTCTGTGTGCTCTTACCCACGATGAAAACGAGTATTCTTTTTAAAGGCAGGGCGTTTTTCTTCCACCTAGTTTGCCCGGTTCTCTGTGTCGTCTCTTATGTTTTCGCGGAAAACCATGTGCCCATGTTCTGGGCTGTTTTGCCGGTAATCGTTACCATGGTCTATGGTGCGGTGTTGATTTGGCTGAATTATAAGAAAAAGTTCGAAGGCCCGTATCCTTTCTTTAAAGTTCATAAGATCGGTTTCAAAAAGACTGCCATGTGGATGGCAGTCTTGGTTGCCGTTGTGGCACTGGTTTCCGTTGCAATTGCAGTATTCCTTCCGGTCCCCATTTTTTCAACGGAACAAACGATAAAGGATTATCTGTTCTTTAGCGCGCTATTGTGATAAAATAGTTATGTATTTGTGCATAAGGGAACAGAAATAACTTTTGGGGTGATGGAATATGGCGGATTTCGTAAATCCAAAACCGTATGAGGGACCGGATAATTATATTTTTATCAGCTACAGCCATATGGATTCGGACAGGGTTATGCCCATTGTTTCGCGTCTGATGGCGGACGGTTACCGTGTATGGTATGACGATGGAATCAATCCGGGCACGGAGTGGCCGGAAGTAATTGCGCAGCATTTAAACAACTGCGCTTTATTTGTTGCATTTATGTCGAATGCATACATGGATTCCTTTAACTGTAAGCGTGAGATTGATTTTGCCGTGCGCAAGAGAAAGACATTTTTAACTGTTTTCTTAGAGGAAACGAATTTGTCGCTCGGTGTCGAAATGCAGATTTCCACGGTGCAGTCGGTGGATTATTATAAAACATCGCCGGATGTTTTTCATGAATGCTTTAACGAATTTGCCGTTGTCAGAAACTCCGGCTGTCGCGTCGCAATCCCGGTAGCACAGGTGCAGCAGCCTGTAGCACAGCAGCAAACTGTGATTCCGCAGGTACAGCCGACGGCGCCTCAGGCGCAGTATACCCAGCCCGTGCAATCTGCCCAGCCGGTACAACCTGCGCAACCCGCTGCAAAATCCCCTGTGAAAAAGAGGTTTATTCCGCTGATTATCCTAGGTTTCATCCTGCTTCTTGCTGCCATCGGGGCAGCGATTATGATTCCTCTTTCCAGATCCGGAAGGAATACCGGTTCCAAATCGAATTCCCATGTTATTGAGCTGACGGAAGAAAAGATTACAGAGCGTGTTCTTCGTAAGCAGGTCAAAGGAAAAGATCTGTACAGGATCACTCTGAAAGACTGTACGTTATCGGGGGTCGATCCGTCGATCTGGTCCGAAATTTTGACCGATAAAATCACGGAGATTACGATTACCGGTTGTCAGTTAACCGATGCGGATGCCAAGGCTATTTTGGACAATGCACCGGGTGTCAAAACGCTGAATTTATCCAATAACCAGATTCACAAATTGTCGTTTGCGAACAACACAAAGCTTGAGAGAGTGGATGTAAGCAGTAATCAGATCAACGAGATTAACGTTACGAACTGGGATAAGCTGAATACCTTAAATGTGGACGACAACCAGCTTTCCGAACTCGGTTTTCTGCAATCCGCGATTCATCTGAATACGCTTTCCGCAGCGAACAATAATATCATTACGATCAATTATCTGAAAAACTGTGCTCTGTTACGAAACGTTAATCTTTCGCACAACCAATTTGCGGACGCAAATAACCTGGCTCCTTCGAAGGAAACCCTTGAAGTCCTGAATCTGGCATACAATGACATCTCCGATATCGATGAAATCTGGCCGATGCCCGCATTGAGGAAGATTTCATTAGATCACAATCAGTTGAAGCGAATTTATTTAACCGAGTCGGTGAAACTAAACTACCTTTCCGCAAGAGACAATCAGATTGACAGTTTTAATGCCGAGATTGCGGAGTTAACGTATCTGGATCTTGCGAACAACAACTTAAGCGGAGATTATTACTTTACCAAAGCGGAGAAATTAAAGACAGCATTCTTTGAAAATAATAAAATTACGGAATTATTCTTTTACGGAGCTCCGTATTCCAGCGGAACCTTCGTTGCATATAATAATCCTCTTCAGAAATTTGATGTAGGAGATGATCAAACATCCTACAACCTGTATCTTTCATACAATGATGATTACAGAACATATATCGATCATAAAATCGGTATGCATCTGTACCTTCTGGACTGCCCGTATGATTCCAGAGTGGATTTCGAAAAGGGATGGGGTAAGTACTCGATTTCCTTCTGTGAAAGGGAAGAAATGACAGAGCAGGCTGAAGCTTTAAGAAAACCTATTTAATTTCCAGAAAGGGAACGATATGTCCAGCGGTGTATCTTTTTCGGATTTGTCTGTTTGGCCTGTCATCATTCTGATGGGTGTTGTTCTCGGTGGTCTGATGATCGGGAATGTATTAAAACGGGCTATCCCATTTTTAAGAAAATCCTTGATTCCGGTCTCCGTTATCGGGGGACTGGTTCTTTTGCTGATTTCCTCCGTATGCAAAGTCATAACCGGAGAGTATTTCTTTAACCTGCTTATTTTCGGAAACGGAACGAATCTGTCCGGTATCGAAATCCTGGAAATACTGACCTATCACTGCCTGGCAGTAGGTTTTATCGCCATGACGCTTCGTAAAACCGGCTCCAAGGAAAAGGGGAAGGGACGCGTTAAGGATGTGCTGAATTCCGGCATTACGACGGTAAATACGTATCTGTTACAGGGAATTATCGGAATCGCGGTAACCACGATCGCATCGTTTTTCCTTCCGAAATTACTTAAGGCAGCAGGCGTTTTACTTTCCTTTGGGTTCGGACAGGGCACGGGCCAGGCACTCAATTACGGTTCCATCTATGAAAACGATTACGGATTCGTCGGAGGAAAAACCTTCGGCCTTACGATTGCGGCCCTGGGATTTCTTGCCGCGAGCATCGGCGGAATCATTTATCTTTCCGTGCATAAGAGAAAGGGAGATATCGTCATCCGTGAGAATGTTTTCCGCTTAAACAGTGAGAAAGTGGAGGATGATAATGAAATCCCCATGGTGGAGTCCATGGACAAACTGACGGTGCAACTTGCGCTGGTTGTCATTTGTTATGCGATTACGTTCGGCATTATGTATTTCTTGGGAAAACTGGTCGGCGACGGTCTGCGTATAACGATTTTCGGATTCAATTTCCTTTTGGGAACGCTGAGCGCCGTACTGGTTAAGGCAATCATGGAACTGCTCAAAAAGGGCAAGGTGATGCACCGCGATTACGTCAATAATTTCCTATTAAGCCGTATTGCGGGATTTGCGTTTGACATTATGATTGTGGCCGGCATCGGAGCCATCCAGATCGATCTGATCAAGGACTACTGGCTGGTACTTCTGATCATGGCACTGCTCGGTGTTTTGTTTACCTACATGTATGTCCGCCTGGTTTCCGCGAAACTGTTTAGAAGCTACATGCACGAGGAATTCCTGGTTATGTTCGGTATGCTTACGGGAACTGCATCCACAGGCGTGATCTTACTTCGTGAGATCGATCCTTTGTTTGAAACGAATGCTTCCGATAATGTGGTATATCAGACATTCCCGGCGATTTTACTCGGTTTTCCGATGATGCTTCTTGCGGCATTTTGCCCGAAAAGCGATACATCCACGTATATCACGCTTGCAATAATGGTTGCATATTTTATCGTTTTGAATATAATCCTATTCAGGGCGCAAATCTTTAAGAAGCGTACCCGTTCGGAGGAGAAACAATGAATTTTGACAATGCATGTGAAGGAATAAAGAAAATGATTTTTGCACAGTACTTCAGCCTGCTTTCCGCAGCGTCGGGAGTACTTGCGATGATCGTATCGGCGATAATTGCAAGTGTTGTATCTTCATCGTTTATGGCCATGGCAACAGGAGGCGCCAACAATGCCACAACCGCAAAGGTTTTAAGCATCGGAAGCGGAGCGGTTCTTCTGTCCGTTGCAACACTGGCACTCGGAATCGTATCTTCGGTATTTATGATTATCGGTCTGGTGAAAGCAAAGAGCGATGAATTGAATTTTCAGACAGCTTTGATGTTTACGTTTATTTCGCTCGGATGTACTCTCGGCGCCAATGTTTTTTCCAAAGTACCCGTACTGCCCATCCTGATCGGAATCGGCGGAAGCGTATGTGCACTGCTTTCGATCATGTATGTTTTCAAGGCGATTATGAATCTTTCCGAAATGATCGGTGAGATGGGAATGGTAGATGATGGTAAAGTTTCACTCAAGATTTACCTGATCTTAAAGGGAATCGGTATTTTGAGTTCCTTACTGCCGAATGTATTTCCGATTGCAGCCGTAAGTACACTGTTTAACATTATCGGAATCGCAGCTACGGTTCTTTCTACTTTGGTTGTATTAAGATACCTTCTGAAAGCACAGAAAACACTGAGCTTGAGCGTTTAATGCGCTAGCCCGTAAATGAGAAATAATTGAATCGTTTAATCTGTGAGCGTACCGTGTCATCAATCCGCTCGACCAAAGTTGCGGATGGTTTGGCGGTATAAAATCCCTGAATCAGATCTACACCCAAAGAGATTACGGTACGCAGTTCTTCCATGGTTTCCACACCCTCAGCCAAAACCAGAATATTGTTCTTTCCGGCATATTCAATAATGCTGGATACGAAATGACGCTTCTGGGCATCGTTCTGGATGCCGGAGATCAGCATATGGTCGATTTTCACATATCTGGGCATGTAACGAAGCAGGTTATTAACATTCGAATAACCGCTGCCATAGTCATCCAGCGCCATTTCGATATGCATGTCTTTCAAAACTTTGGTGCGGTTGACAATATCTTCATCGGAAAGCTCCGATCCTTCCGTGTATTCCACAACAATCCGTTCCGGATAGGCCTTCATACGATTCGTAACAATTTCGGCATCCTCGCCTTTCAGCTGATGGCCGGGGAGAGAGTTGATGAAGACTTTTTTCTTTCCGAATTCATCACTGTGTTCATCCAGGTAATTCAGCACTCCTCCGAACGTAGCTTTTTCAATGTCATACATACGGTTTAGTGTTTCCGCACAATGAAGGATTTCCATCGGTTTCAGCGGATGTTCTCCTTCATAGCGCATCAGGGCTTCATAGCCGTAAATCTCGCCGTCTGCGACACGCACGATCGGCTGGAAATGATAGGTAAGAAGCGATTCATCCAATATTTCGTTGACCTGTCTGCACATCTCTGCCATTTCGGGAGAGATTTCTTTATGCTCTTCCAAAATTGTTCTTTCTGCCTGTTTCTTATGATTGTTGGCATTGATGGCCTGATTGATCATAAAGTCCAGATCGGGCATTTCACCGAGTGTTGTGGTAATCATTGCGTGATGGGTAAAGAAATACTGCGGTCTGCCTTCCGAATCATGGAAGGAAAGACCTTCTTCGGGAAGCAGCATTTCAAGCTGTTCGCAGCGTTCTTCACTGTTTTCCTCAACCAATCCGATCAGGAATTCATCGTTTCCGAGACGGCCGCAGATTTCGTTGTCGTTGACGCAGAAGGATAAGAACATGGAAAGAGAGCGGATGGCATTGTCGCCGCCGTTTCGTCCGAACTGTTCATTGATGCCTTTTAAGTTATCCAGATCAATGACGATAATGGATAAGGTTTTCTTGCTGCCGATTTCGGAGCGGATTTTATCCGTCAGATGTTTATGGAATCCCTGGTAATTGTACAGACCCGTCAGTTTGTCGCGGATCTGATCGGCTTTGACCTGGTCAAGAAGCTGTACCATGGCTTTCTGCCTGTAGAAAGCTTCGATTCCGAGGTTGATGTTTCGCATCCAGATGCGGAACGTCTCGGTGTAGAGAATGCCGGGATCCGTTTGTTTCAGAGCGGCATAGCCGAAGCTGATATCCTCAAAGAACAGAGGAGTAAAAATGAAAGTTGCCGGTTTTTCACGCTCCGCATAGAGCGCGGGCAACATCATGGAAGTGTCAAATTCGGATTTTAAGTCCACACAGGATTGAAAATCGGTCGTGTTCTGACCGCAGTGAATGGCAATATGCATCTGATTGGCATAGCCTGTACGTCTTGCATTATCGCCGATGAATTCGGACGGATCCTCATACCCTTCGTTTAAAAGAAGCCAGAAATCGTCAAAAGGACGGATCTGGTATGCATATTTGGCAAGCACTTCGAAGAATTTCGCTGTCTTCGTCTGGCAGAGCATGTCCTCGGTTAAGTGATTAAAGTCGGAATAATAGCTGACCGTGGAATGATCGGTTGCCCAACTGTCGCGGCTTACTTTGACATACGCGGTTTCGAAATCCGTGCAGCCGCAGCTTCCGCCGATCAGAATATCAGCTTTTAGATCAAGATCCGGCATCGGTTCGCCCGAAATGGCGGAGTGTAATTTGTAGAAGCAGATTTTACCGCAGGCCGGAGCGGGGATTTCCGCACTGGTTAAAGGCACGGGAGAAAGGCGTCCGGGCTCGATGGAATCATATCCGGTTACGGCAACGTCTTCGGGAATGCGAAGTCCAGCATCGGAAAGTCTTGCCGCAAGCCCGATGGCCATACAGTCGTTTGCGCATACCACGCAACGTGGCATGTGCTCACGGTCCGCAAGGAGAATGTTTGCGAAATCCCTTCCGCCGTCATACCAGTAATTGGCATGATAAATCCGGCTTTCGTCAATGGAAAGCCCGTGATTTTTCAAAGCATCCAGAAAGCCGTTTAAGCGCTGGATGGAATGCGGATGTCCCTTTTTGCCGGAAAGATAAGCAAAATCGCGGTATCCGTGAACCTCGATCAGATGATTGGTCAGCTCCACAAGAGGGGAGTAGTGATCCATTAAAACATATTCGAAAAGGTCGGTTTCCTTGTCCACAACAATGACGGGACCGGAATAGGCCGTCTTTACCAAACGAAGAAGTTTCTCCTCAAGACCCGGGGTTTGGATGGAGTCCGCTAAGATGATCAGACCGTCGAAACGGTCGAATTGAATCATTTTATAGATGTTCGAATCGCCGACATTTCGCTGCCCGGTTTCCTGGTACTTCTGGTACATACTAAAAATACATATGTCATAATCATGAGCATATGCTTCGGTAAGGAACGCTTTCAGGAAGCGGTTCTGCGTATTTTCTTCTATTTGGGCGGCCAAAATGCCGATTCTTTTTCGCATACCAATATTATAATCAATTTCCCATAAAATAGGTAGATAAAAATGGCATATTTGATGAAAATGCTGTATACTGAAATGGATTGTTTGTGCAATCGGACAGGATGAAATGAAAAATGAATAAGAAATGGGTTTTTGTTATAGTCATGCTGCTTGTGGTGGCAGCGATTTTATCGAGGTATTTCTGGCTCAAACGGAAATCACCGGAGCTTCATATATCCGAAGAAAAAGTGTCCGTGGAGGGACTTAAGAAAGAATATCGTCTTTTCTTTGTATCCGACTCCCATATTTCGCTTGCGGATGAGAGGGATACGGACGAAGTGCAGGAAAAAGCGAAACAAAGACATGAAAGCATCCTTTATGAAGGATATGCATCGGAGCAGTACTTTGATGCCTTGGTGAAAGAGGCCGGAAAAAGAAAAAGCGATCTTTTGATTCTGGGTGGCGATATTGTTGATTCAGCCATGTATGCTTCCCTGGATCATGTTAAGAATACGCTGGATCATCAGAATGTTCCGTACCTTTTCTACAGTGGAAATCATGATTTCGAATACGGAGACGAGTATTATTCCGAAAAAGCATATTCAGAATACCTTCCGAGATTGGAAGAGTTGAATCATACGCAATCATATCAGGTAACGGAATATGATGATTTGATCATTTTTACCGCGGATGATGATATGAACATGATAACCGCAGATGCACTGGAAGCCTTGAAAACCGTGTGCAGCAAAGGAAAGCCGGTTGTGCTTTGCGTGCATGTTCCGTTTGAACCGCAGACAGAAGATGACTCTCTTCTGACAATTGCCAGACAGTTTTGGGGAGATTCCGCTGAGGGACACGCAAAGGTTTTGTTATATCCAAACCCCACAACGGAAGAATTCATGAATCTTGTATTTGATGAGCATAGCCCCGTTGTACTTGTTCTGGCGGGCCATATTCACTTCTATCACAAGGACATGTTAAACGATAAGACCCTCCAGATTGTAAGCGGTGCGGCTTACGAGGGAAATGCACTTGAAATCACACTGACTCCGGCAGAGTAGTCGGGCAAAGGAGAATCAATGGCTTCAGGTAAATTACAAAAAAATGACAGAAAAGCGATATTGCGTCATTTAAAGCCGGGCGGATACGGATTTACGATTGCCTTTTTTGTTATCGTACTCGGAATCTCCGCCATTGCAATCAAGCTCTTTATTGACGCGTTCCTTAGTTATGTTATCGATAATAAAGTATCGTCGGAGTATCAGAATATTCAGTATCTGGCAACGATTTACGAGCAACAGATCGACAAGAATAATGCTCTTTACGATATTATCGACAAAGATAACCGTCCCTATGTTGTCTTTGATGAGAATGATAATATTGTTGAACAGAACGGTGAAAACACCATGGGAGATACCAAGGGCATGGTTTCCATCGCCGGAAGACCGGATGGTATAGATGCGTATTCCGATACCACACTTCCGGAGCCGATGATCGTTTCCCGTGACGGTGAAATGGAGATCGGCGATTATGTGTTCGCCGTGATCAATAAGGCTATTATTACAGCTCCCGGGAAGGATGGAGATTCGCAACTCTTCGTGGATCTTGATAAAGAGGATCTCAAAAACGGAATCAGTCAGGACAAGGCGGATAAATTGCTGAAAAAGGGAATTTCCATGCCCCTTTGGCTTGGCGTGAATGTCAAGGACGGAACGGAGCAGTTCTACGGCAGAGCCATGATTGTGTTGAATTTTAAGGACGGTATGTTCTTATTCATCTTCATTGCAGCCATTTCCGTTATTATTTTTGCGATAGTCGTTATGATGGTCTCCAGACTTTTCGGCGCAATCTCTGCGAGACATAAGATGTGGTATTTGTTCTTCCTGGATCCCGTGACGAAGGAAAAGAACTGGATGTACTTCGTCTACAAGGGCGAACCGATTGTCAAAAAAAGAAAGTACGCGTCGACCGGTTTTGCCGTGCTGGATATTGTTTTCGTAAAATACCGCAATTTCTGCTTATGCCATTCTGTGGAAGAAGGCGAGGAATTGCTTCGCAAGGTTAACAGGATCATTGCCAAATCGCTTCGGAAAGACGAAATCAGTACACATTACGCGTCCGCAAATTTTGCAACCCTTCTGCGCTATGACGATGAAAATGGATTGAAGGAGCGGATTGATACACTTTTACAGTCGTTAAAAGAAGTGGACGATACGCACCACTTTACCTTCCATATCGGTGTTTCCGAATTGCCGGTTGTGATGCGAAACGGCAAAGCCGCTCGCCGCAGGGACGTCAGCCTGGAAAAAGAATACAACAACGCCTGCGCTGCCAGAGCTACTTTATCGGAAAGCGACGATACGGCAATTGCTTTCTTCGGCGACAAACTGGTGGAAGAGCAGAAATGGATTGATACCGTCCGGGAGAATCAGGAAAAAGCTTTGGAAAACGAAGAGTTCCTCGTATACTACCAGCCTAAATACGATCCGCAGGGCGGAACGTTAAAAGGTGCGGAAGCATTGATCCGCTGGAATTCTCCGAAGTTTGGATTCAAATCGCCCGGTACTTTTATTCCGATCTTTGAAAAGAACGGATTCATCACGGAGATTGACCATTACATGATCTCCCACGTTGCAAGGGATCAGAAAAAGTGGCTCGATGCCGGATTATCCTGTGTGCCGGTTTCCGTAAATGTGTCGCGTGCGCATTTTATTGAGTCTGATTTGGCCGAGCAGATCAGGGATGAAGTGGATAAAGCGGGTGCGCCGCATGAACTGATTGAAATTGAACTGACAGAGAGTGCTTTCTTTGATGATAAGAAGGCTATCGTTACAACGATTAAAAAACTCAAAGAATACGGATTTGCCGTTTCCATGGACGATTTCGGAAGCGGATATTCCTCCCTGAATTCCTTAAAGGATATGCCGCTGGATGTTTTAAAACTGGATGCGGAGTTTTTCCGTGGTGATGCGGAAGGCGACAGGGGAGAGATTGTGGTTTCCGAGGCGATCAAGCTGGCGAAGAGCCTGAATATGCGTACGGTAGCCGAAGGCGTGGAAATCAAAGACCAGGTGGACTTCTTAGCCCGCCAGGGTTGTGATATGATTCAGGGATACTATTTTGCAAAGCCCATGCCCAACGAGGAGTATGAGAAGAAACTGGTATCCGGTGTGGCGTTCGAAGATAGTAAAGAGGAGAATGCGGATGAGTAATCAAGAAATACTGAAGAGGTTTCTTTTGTTGTTCCTGTCGCTTATGCTGTTTGCGGGTCTGACGATCCCCATCTATTTTCTGATGACGGCCGGAGCAAAGAAGGACGGTCCCGAAGTTTCCACCCAACCGGTGGTTGTGGATGAGATTGCTCTGGAAGATGCGGTTCCCGGAATGATGGGCTCAAGTCCGGTACAGGATGAGACACAGGTGCTTCAGAATACAACATTTATGTTAAATAAGGGCGCATTCTTCGGCGGATTTGCTTTGATTCTGGTTCTCTATACCGTATATTATTTCGCGGTTCTTCGAAGCCAGTTCTATCCGTTCCTTGCGGAGAGTAATCCAAAGCTGCTGATCTTCGGTCTGCTTCCGTTCCTGGTATTTATGGTTGCGGAACTGATGGAGATTCTGCTGATTCCCACGCACTTAACCAAAAGAATTGCCTCGTTTACCGGCCTCAGCTTCGAACTGGCATATATTCTTCTGGCTTTCTTCTTATTCTTAACCTTGATCGGAACCTTTATGGATACGAATTTAAACCGTATCATCATGATGGACGGAGTGCCTTTTCGGTACACCCGTTTCGGAAAAGGCCCGAGAAACCTGGTTCTGATCACAGGGTTAAACATGCGTACATTGAAGGGCGCCGGACTTTCTCTTGCCTGGGCATACCGTATCTTTATGAAAGAATATACGGTTTATGTCATGGATAAAAAGGACATCGTTCCGGAGGGCGTAACCCTTGAAGATCTCGCGGAAGATATCTACAATGCCATGGAGGAGATCGGTATTGTCAGCGCGGATGTTTTCGGAGTATCCCAGGGTGGTATGATTGCCCAGTATTTAACCGTAAATCATCCGGATATCGTGGATAGGCTCGTGCTTGGCGTAACCGCCTGCACATTAAGCAATATGACAACGGAGTTTTTAAACCGCTGCATCATTAACGCAAAGAAGGGCCAGATGGAAAAGATTAACGAGGAATGCTTCCGCAACGATTTTACACCCGAGTATACGGCAAAATTGAAACCGGTACTTCCTTTATTGATAAAAGTAGGTATTCCCAAATCCAATACCCGGTTCATCCGTCTTGCGGAATCCATTAAGACACTTGACATGGGAGAGAGGATCACGGAGATTAACTGTCCGGTATTTGTCATCGGAGCAGGTAAAGATAAGGTTGTCGGTGAGCAGGGATCACTGGAAATTGCTGAGAAATTAAACTGTAAGAAATATATCTATCGCAGATACGGTCACGGCGTGTATACCGAGGCCAAAGATTTTAATGACAGAGTGCTGGATTTCTTGATCAACAGATAATTAAAAGAGTCTTAACTTCCTTAAAAAAGCATAAAAAGTCTTGATGGACCGAGGATATACCTTTAGCATAGGGTATCGTGTGGGGGAATAATAGGAAACGGAGTGGATTGATGTCATTTCAGATTATTACGGACACCTCATCGAACCTGACGAAAAGGTATATTGAGGAAAACAAGCTTATGATGCTTCCTTTTACCTATCGGTTCGAAGGGGAAGACGAGCAGTATTGCATGGAAATCGAGAATTTCGATGGACATGCATATTACGAACGCATCGGAGAAGGCGCCAAGGTGCAGACTTCCCAGATTAACCCTGAGACCTTTAAGGATCTGTTTCGTCCCATCGCAGAGCGGGGAGACGATGTTCTTTATATCGGAATGAGTTCTGCTATCAGCGGAACCTTTCAGTCATCACATATTGCAGCCGAAGAGATGAAAGAGGAATTCCCGGACCGGGAATTCGTTACCGTGGATACCAAGGGTGCCTCGCTTGGCGAAGGATTGATCGTTATGGAGGCGGTAAAACTGAGGGACGAAGGAAAAACCTTAACGGAGATTCTTCCCATCCTGGATGAGCGGATCGAGTGCCTGTATCAGATTTTTACCGTGGAGAGCCTGACACATTTAAAGAGAACGGGCAGATTGACGGGCGCAGCCGCATTTGTCGGAAACATTCTGAATATCAAACCGCTTCTTAAAGGCAATGAACACGGACAGATTGTTTCCGTTGATAAGGCAAGGGGAAATAAGAAGGCCATTCAGAAGATGGCGGAGAGGTATGATGAATTCTCCGTAAACGGGGAAGCGCAGACGGTTTGCATTGCGGATGCCGACAATGACGAGGATGTGGCACTTTTGACCGAACTTCTGAACCGGAACCATCCACCGAAGGAAATTATCCGGGTTTGTTACGAACCGGTTACCGGATCTCATGTCGGACCGGGGGCTGTGGCATTGTTCTTTTACGGAGAAAAAGGCGTAAGAGCCAGGTAAACCAGCATGGTATCGCCTATGTTGTGCCGAACGGGCGGTAGACATAATTATAGACTACTATATATGGTATTTATGTAAGACTAATGAAAATGCATGCGGAAAGCATGCATTTTTTTGTATACAAATGATAAAAATTCTGTTAATATGTTAAACGAGGTAATTCACCCTAAGCGCAAATATGCGTTTTACATGAAATAGAAAATTATTGTCATGAACTAGAATAATTCTATCCCACTTCGTGAAAAAGCACGAAAAATCAAGGATTTTTTGGCACTTTTTATATTGACTCGCGGGTCGGTTTTCGGTAAACTGAATTTAAAGTGAGTGACCACTCACTTTCAGCGGGATAGGAGTTAACATAATATGGCAAGAAGAAATAAACAGGAAGAACTGATGAATACCACCTACGTAGTCGTTGCAGAGAACGGCATTGATACGTTTTCCATGAAAACGGTAACGACACGTCTGGGTGTATCCGAAGGACTGATTTATAAATATTTCGACACAAGAGAAGGCCTTCTGTTTAAATCTTTCGTTTCCTTCCAGAAGGAAATCTGTGATTTCTTGAGAGAATCCGCTAAGGAAGAGATCGGAGGGGAAAGCAAGGCGGAAAGAAGAGAGAGACTTTGGAAGAAGTACTTCCGCTTCCTTGTAGAGAGCAACTATAAGTCTTTATTCTATTATGAATTCCGTTGGAGCTATCGCTACGGCGAATATCTGAAACTGATGGGCGAAACGGATGCCGAGTATGTTAACGAAATGGAAGTTTTCTCCGAAGCATGGCTCGGACACCCGATCACTACAGCGGCAGATAAAGATGCGATCAGCTGGGTAGTAGAGAATACCGGCATGTTCGTTCGCAAGACCCTGTTGAACGATATGAGTAAGGATGATGATACCGTCCACCGTGTATTCAGAAGAATCTTCTACGGAATCGACGGCTTGGCAGGATAAAAATGGTTGGATTTTTCAAAAAGTATCCGGCACTTATCATATTTATCGGCGTTGGAGTTTTGCTTACGGTCATCTTCGTATTCTACGAAGTAATGTATAACAGGCAGAACCGAAAGCAACAGAAGGCGTACGAAGAACTGAATAAGTCTTCCTGGATCGTGGAACTTTCACACGAAGAAAAGGAAGAAGAAATCGATCCTTCCGAACAGGCGAAAGCAGAGAATGCCAAAAAGATGGAAGAGTTTCTGGCCAAGGATAATAACGCCTCGGAATATCGCGACTATGTATACGGTCATCCGAATTTCGAAAGCTATCTGGAACTCAACAAAGATGTAATCGGATATATCCGTATTCCCGATACGAAAATTGATTATCCGGTTCTCTGGAACGAAACAGAAGATAATTACTATCTGAAAAGAAACATAGACGGAAGCACCGGGTATCCCGGTTGTATATATGTACAAAACATTAATGCAAATGATTTCTCCGATTCCGTGACGATTCTTTATGGTCACAACATGATGGACGGAACGATGTTCGGAGAGCTCGGAAAGCTCTACCGCAGAAAGGATTTCAGGGAAGAACATCCTTATATATTCATCTATACGATGGACGCGGTTTGTGTATATGAGCTGGTGGAAACATCCACTTATTCCGATGATCATCTGTTTGCACCGTATTTTGAGAAGGACGGAGATGACAATTTCTACTTCACCGAACTTCCCGAAAATGCACAGATGGACGTCTTCAAACGGATTAAGGAGTACGGAGACAAAGGAGCTTATATTGCGGAAGAAACCAATATCAGCGAAGAGGACAAGTTAATTATTTTATCAACCTGTTACGGAGATCGGAGAAGATTTGTCGTGGCAGGTCGATTATTGTTTTACAAAGAGTATTAAAGAAGAGAAACACGTTGACATCACAAATAAAGGGATAGGGAGAAAAAGAGATGGCAAAACGTAGAATCAACTGGAAAAACGTAAGAAAGGTAGGAGCAGTCGGCTTAGCAGCCCTGACGGTCTTCTCGACATTGACATTCGGTGGCAATGTTGTGGAAAGAGGTTCGGGTAAGGCACATGCAGCACCTCCGGCACTACAGGATTCGACATCTTCGATTAACTACGCATATATTTTGGGTGGCGCGGTTGATTATGGCATTGTGGCAAATAAAATAAACCATAAGAGTACCCACTCCGAAATGACATTTGCCACCAATGAGTACAACAGCACAGATAACCAGAATAATGATGTCGACTTTATCGATGGAACTGCTCATTTCATCATTGGAAAGGTATCGGACAATTCCTATCCTCTTAGGCTGGGTAATACAACTGCTAAAAGTTTATATATTGAAGCTCCTTCGGATTTTTTTGGTGCATATGCAGGCAAATTGGACGAGGTTACTGTAGCAGGAACATACGGAAATGTTGCATTTAATAATCCATTTTTTAACACATCCAGATTTACCCCGGAACATCATTATCATCCCGCAATAATAGAAGCTGTTAACAATAATGCGACTACGAATGTTAACAGACTTATTAATCGTATTTCAAGACCGGTGACCGGGCGATCTGCTGAACTAAATGACAAAGCCATAAATCCGGCTTATCAGCTTCCGGCCGAGTACTATGATTTGTCGGCTGATGGAAAGAAATTAAAGATTAATATCGACAAACCCGAGTTCGTAGATAAAGTTGTATATATTAACATGACTTCCAAAATGTTAAAGGCTTGGGCTGAAACATCGGGTATTGAAATACATAAAGATCCTTCAACGGTTGTTGTATTTAACGTTACTCAGGATGCAGTAACCGGTGAATATGGAACTGACGGAGTTCTTAAAACAAGTAAAATTGAAGTATATACAAATGGAGACAAAATCGTATCCACAACTGCTCCGTATGGTAATAAAAATGAGAAATATGACACATCCACGGTTAATTTTACGGGTGTGGATGAACAATTATGCCAAAAAGTAATTTGGAATGTTATGGCATCCAATGATGTCAGTTTAAATATGATGGCCGGAACAATGTTGTTTCCGAACAGTAGTCATGTAAGCCTTGATAGCGGTAATATTTCCGGATGGTTAGTTACAGGTGGTGAAGTAGATGTTAAGGTAGAGTTTCACTATATTTATCAGGGCGGCAGTGATGATACAAGAGGACAGATGCACTTCTCCCTTAATAAAGCAATCACGGAAGAATATGCAGATAAAGATACGGTTGTAAGAGATACATCCGTTGATATTCACAAGGGAGATTTTAATTTCTTCATGCAGGAGTATACAGATAATACATATTCTTCTCCTGTTGGAGAAAGACAGGAAAAAAGCAATGATGAATTGGGAATGGTATATTTGCCCAAATTGACATTCCATACGAGTGCCAATGATTTAACACCGGCAGAGCAAGCTATTTCCAGTGATTATCATGTTATAACTCCGCCTACTTCAACTCAGTATGATTATGAAGATCCTCAAACAAATAAAATATATAATAAGAAAACATTCTTTTATAAGATAACCGAAGATCCCGCCACTACTGTACCGGGAATCGAAAATTCTAACGGTTATGTTGAGATAGAATTGAATGTTTATGTTGATGAAGATGGTAATTTTACATATAAGCCCAAATATAAATTTGTTACAGGAAATGGTATTGTTTTTGATGAACCCGGAGCGGAAGTTCCTATGTCCGGTGTTCAGTTTGATATAGGTGCTTTCTATAATAAGATTAGTGACAGTATTACGATTGATAAGGTTGCTGTAAAGGGTGGAAGCCAAGTCGATAATGCTACATTAAGAATCGGCGGCGTGCAGACACATTACCCGTTCCATTTCAGAAATGGTAAGTATTATGGTGACATCAATGATAGTACATTTGGCTCGGAAATTACGGCTGTGTATGAAAATGGAGATCCGGTAACTCTTACCTTCTCTGGTGAAGGATATGGGAACTGGTATCGATATGTATCCTTTGTTACGAATAAAGATAAAGGTCGAGTTATTATTTCCGGATTAAGAGATGAATATATTTCCGGAGGAAATAACTATTACTATACGCTGTCCGAAACCCAAAATCCACTGGGATATCGCAAAGCGGATGATATTGTATTTGAGATTAAGAATGGCAGAATTATCTCTTCTGAAGCGAACGCAAATTCGATTACAATGATTGACCAAAAAGTTGTTGATATTGATATCAGCAAGAAATCATTGGGTGGAAACGAAATAGCAGGTGCTAAGTTATCTATTTCAACCAAGGATTCTAAAACGGATTTGCGAACGGTTGTATTAAAAAGAGGAGCTGCTACGGTTACTCCGGATAGTACAGAAAAGTCAAAGGTAACGTTTACCACTAATGGAACAGTTACGAAAATTACAAATCTTCCTACCGGTTCTTATACTCTTTCAGAGGATGAAGCACCGGATGGATTTGATGTTCAGTCCAATATTAACTTTACGGTAGACGAAAATGGAAATATCACTTTGGATGATAGCGTTAATCCTGAGCAGGGAGAAGTTTCCGCAAATAAGAAAACCTTAACAATGTATGATGCAATCAATGTTAAGGTTACGAAAGTAGATAAAGCAGATGGAAGCCGGCTGACAGGCGCTACATTTGGAATTTATGATTCAACAGGAAACACGCTTCTATATTCACTGAGTGATTGTGGAACAAAAAGTCAGGATCTTGCAGTTGGGGATTATGTATTGAAAGAAATAACTCCTCCGGCTGGATATAAGTCTGCAGACGATATAGCATTTTCTGTAAAGGCAGATGGAACAGTAGTCAAAACCGGTACTACGGATTTATTTGCAAATAATGAAATAGTTGTTGAAGATGAAAATGCAACCGGATCTGCTAAAGTAAAGATTAAAAAGGTTGATGAAAATGGAAACCTGATTACAGCAGGTGGATTGGCATTAACTTTGACATATCCTGATAATACCACGAAGGTAGTTATTAATGCGGCTGAATCTGAAAGAGAATTGTCTCAGAGAGGCAAATATACTCTTAGCGAAACGGGTGTGCCCGCCGGTTTTGTAAAAGCAGCGGATATATCTTTTGAAGTAAAAGATGATTCGACAACGGGTATGCCTATTGTTGAAGGCGCGGAAGTAACTACAGAGACTGATTCGACCACCGGTGAAGTCACTTATGTGGTTACAATGGTCGATGAAAAACAGACTGTTAAAGTAAATGTAATAAAGCATAAGACCAATAAGTGGAATGGCGCGTTAGAAGGTGCGAAGTTTACTTTATCAGCAACCGGAGAGACCGGAAATAGTACTTGGTCATGGACATCCACAACCACAGCACATGAAATTACCGGCTTGAAAGAGGGTGTTGTTTATACACTTACCGAGATTGCACCTTCAGGATATAAGAGTGCTAAGCCTGTTCAGTTTACGGTGGTAAATTACAACGGCGGATATGGACAGATTGTGTTATCAACAGCTGATGCTAACAGATTGTTTAATGAAAATGCAGATTTTGCAAATAATAAAGATTTAGCACTTTGGGATTGGAATGATTATACATTGGTCGTTGCAAACGAAGAAGGTCAAGACGAAGTCGGCCAGGTTTCCGTCACTAAGACTAATGCCGGAACAGACGCATTCCCTTCAGGTACTACATTCCCCATTAGCATTACCTTTAGTGAAGGTGGCTCATACTTATTAGATGGTCAGCCTCAGGCGTTTACAGCGAATGTTCCTTATTATTTCAGAAATTTTTCGGAAAATGATGTGCATGTCATATCTAATATTCCGAAGAATGTAACTTATACTGTTAGTGAAGATTTAAGCGATGCTAAATATGCAGGATTCACCAATAATGGTATTGAGTATTCTGATGGACTGGAGGCAACTTCCGGAACAATTGCAACCAACGATAAGGATACTGTAACAGTAAAGAATACCTATAAGAAGGTAGAGCAGAAGGGAAGCATCGAGATCACCAAGACTCTGAGCGGAGCAACGGCAGCAAATCTTGATGACATTACGTTTAAGGTAGAAGGTCCGACAGGATTCACCACAAAGACGTTAAGCTACAAGACTGATTTCACTGACAACAA